>Ga0209417_1000119_pt1 | contig 211693 bp, 205 predicted proteins | sample RifGroF2_FD_184002 | JGI IMG/M metagenome (GOLD analysis project Ga0209417, IMG submission 184002) | Groundwater microbial communities from Rifle, Colorado, USA - Groundwater F2 (SPAdes) (version 2) | ecosystem: Environmental > Aquatic > Deep subsurface > Groundwater | place: Rifle, Colorado... | reverse complement strand
ATTATGACCGTTCACCTGAAAACTGGTTGCTTAATAAAAGAACTTACGCTGTTGCTTCGAAGGCAATCAGTGATAATCCAAATTATCGCCAACAGTCGATTAAGCAGTTTATTGACCAATGGGAGGCAGCGTTATGTCAATTGGTATAACCTATGTAGAAAATAAATCAGCATCCGCTAAGGCAATCGCCGATCTGCGTGAAGCGGTTGGTTGGACCGCATGGAGAACGTATATAAAAATCCATGCATGACCTCATATTTTCATATTACTGTCTATGACGAAGAACGCCTGATCGGCTATATTGATTCTGTTTCTAACGGTGTGACTGACGCGTATATACAGGATTTGATGATTCACCCTGACTATCAGGGAAAGGGTATTGGAACAGAATTGATGAACTGCATGATTGCCAGATTAAAAGAGCGGTATATTTACATGATCTCTGTTGTATACGAAGAAAAGTTGAAAACGTTTTACACCCGTTTCAGATTTTTTAATATGCTCTGCGGACAGATGCAGACTTATGAAAGTGAATAAGACGATGAACCTATTTACCGAGCAAATTAATAGCTGGCAGGATTGGGGGCAGGTATTTCAGTCAATTTCTGCTTTCACACCGCTTGTCAGATACATAATGCAGAAAGAAAATCTGTCGAAAGCAGAAATTAAAAATCTCACACCCGGAACAAATGCGGTGTTCCGGGTCGGCGATTATGTAATAAAAATTTTTGCGCCGAAAGAAAGTGGGAAAGACCAGACACCCGACATGAAAACCGAGATTTTTGCTTCGAAACGTGCAAATGCTCTCGGTATTGCCGCTCCTAAGGTTATTGCCGACGGTTTTATTTGTGATAAATATCGCTTCGGATATTTAATAACCGAATACATAAACGGGCAGGAATTTCTTAAAGCAGACAAAGAAATGACTCCTGATATGAAAATTAACGCCGGGCAGCAGCTCCGCCAAATTTCCGATGCCATGAACACGCCTTGCGAACCGTTCAATGACATTGATATTTTTAGCGACGAATATGTGAAATCTCGTTTTGCTGAGTTCCCGGAAAGGTTTCGAAAGGAGCGCTTGTCATATATAAAGGATCATTGTTATTCCACAAGCGTTTTTGTGCATGGCGACCTTTTTGGAGACAATGTAATCGTTTTCGACAACAGTGAGCTTTATATAATCGATTTTGCCGATGCTGTTCTTGCACCTGTGTGTTATGAATACGCACTTGTAGCTATTGATTTTTTCCGATTTGATAAGCACCTGATGAAAGGTTTTTTCGGTGATATCGGGCTTGACAGGCTTACGGAAATTTGCTTTGATGGTGTGTTGATACATAATTTCGGTGACGATGTGGTTAATGAACACCTCGGCAAACCCGAGGAATTCAAGTGTCTTGACGATTTACGAAAACGGATGTATGAAAAAATACAGTTGTAAATATGAAAGCGAATGATTGATATGAAAAACGTTTTCAATCAAATAGAAACCAACATGAACGATCTTGTTGATAAACAGGTGTGTTGGTCTGCTTGTGCCACTCCAGAGCAGATGGAAAACGCACGAAACGGCAAGCTTGAACTATACCTCGGAATAAGTAAAAGAGTGCCGCCAGAATGGATAAAAGATATAAGCGGTAAAGATGTTTTATGCCTTGCAGGAGCCGGAGGATTGCAAGCTCCGTTACTTGCAGTTGCCGGTGTAAATGTTACAGTCATTGACATCTCCGAAAAAATGCTAGATAAAGACAGATATATGGCTTATGAATATGGATTAAACATAAGCATTGAACACGGTAATATGAATGATCTTTCACGATTTCCAGACGACAGCTTCGATTATGTTATCAATCCGGCTTCCTTGTTTTATGTTCCGGATGTGATAACGGTTTTTAAGGAGTGTTATCGGGTGTTGCGGAAAGGCGGTTCTTTCATTCTTGCCGCACCGAATCCGATTGCTTATGTATGTGATTTCGTAAACGATGATAATGGCGGTTATTATAAAGCGGTCAACCGTATGCCATATATTTCGTCAGAGCATCCGGAACAAAGCGACTGGGTGGAATTCGGTCATTCAATGCAGGATTATATCGGTGGACAGATCGCTTCCGGCTTTGTAATTTCGGGTTATCTTGAGCATCAATGTGAGGATATTACCGATTTGCCATTTATGACAAAGGCGGACAAGCTATGATCCTCTCTGCTTCACGGCGTACGGATATTCCGTGCTATTATGCACAGTGGTTCATGAACCGCATTCGGGCGGGCTATGTGCTGACGCGCAATCCCATAAGCCATGCTCAAGTTTCACAAATTTCGCTGTCTCCGGATATTGTGGAATGCATTGCGTTCTGGACCAAGGATGCAGCGAATATGCTTCTTCATCTTGATGAACTGGACGCTCTGGGATATAATTACTATTTTCAGTTTACGCTGACACCCTACGGCAAGAATATTGAGCAAAATCTCCGTCCGAAATCGGAAATCGAAGATACCTTCATCACCCTGTCGAAACGCATCGGGCGTGAGTGTGTGGTGTGGAGGTATGATCCCATTATTCTAAATGACGATTTTACGGTGGAATATCACAAAACCCAGTTCCGCCGGATGTGCGAAAGGCTTTCGTTCTATACGGATACGGTAACGATCAGTTTCGTGGATATGTATCCGAAGCTTAAAACACCGCACATTCGCACCATAACTGCCAATGAAATAGCGGAACTTTCGGAATATATCGGTGTTACTGCCACGGAATACGGACTGAGTGCCGTCGCTTGCTGTGAAAAGGACGATTTGACGAAATACGGAATCGGACGATCAAGCTGTATCGACCGTGAGCGCATCGAAAAAATCATAGGTTGTCCGCTGAACAACAAAGCGGATAAGAACCAACGAGAAGGTTGCAGTTGCGTAGAAAGCATCGACATTGGCGCTTATAACACCTGCCTAAATGGCTGTGTTTACTGCTACGCAAACGACAGCTTTACCACAACACTCCGTCGACACGAATCCCATAACCCCGAAAGCGAGCTTCTCATCGGTAAAGTTTCTGACGGTGAAAAGATTACGGATAGAAAAGTGGAATCAAACAGACAGGAACAGATGAAATTGTTTTAGAAGAGGTTTTAGAAATGACTTGCATCACAAATCAACTTAACAAAATGAATATCAATTATAACGCACTGACCGAAATCCGTTCAAAGGACAGTGTTTCGGTATATCGTGTTACCTGCTGTGATGGCATTTCGTATGTTCTCAAATACTTTGAAAAAGAAAGCGATCGCAGAGAAATTAAAAATTATGAGATTTTGCACACGCTGGGTGTACAAACACTTGAAATCATTGCAAAAACCGATTGTGCTTTGCTTATGGAGGACATAGAGCAAAGCAAGGATTACCGGCTTGGTATCGTTGAAGATATGGACGATCCGTCCGTAATGGCTGCACTTGCAAAATGGTACAAGCACTTACATAGCAAAGGAAAAGCCTATGTATCCGAGCATGGCGAGAGGATGTATGATGAAACTGATTGTATAACCCTTGAAAACATAAAAATTATTGCCGGCAAAACTAATACCGTTGATAATCCTGTTTGGGCATTAATGGAAATCAACTTTGAAGCAATAAAAAGTAAAATCACACAAGTGCAAAGAACTCTTACCTATAACGATTTTTATTACACGAATTTCATCATAGCAAAAGATAAGTCGACCGCATTTATGTTTGATTATAATTTGCTTGGCAAAGGTTATGTGTATGCTGATATTCGTAATGTTACCTATTCACTTGGAGATGCAGCCAAAACCGTATTTTTAGAGGAATATGGATCGTTTGACGAAAGTGAAAAGCTAATTGACGATGTGGCAAGTGCCATTACTACATTATTTTTTGCTTGTAATAAGGAAATAATGCCTAACTGGGCTTTGAAATACATAGAACAAATAAGAAGCGGCAAGCTTTTGAAAGCCGTGGAAAGGATGCTACACAATGAACCTTATAATAAAACCGCTAACACATGATCTTATACTGGATTATCTGGATTTCTTTGATAATCGAGCCTTTTCTGATAACAATCCTTGCGGCCCGTGTTATTGCACCGGTGGTAGCATGGATGCCGAAACCGAACGGCAGATGGTTAGTGAATTTGGCAATGATATAAAAGGCGTACTTCGCAGATATGCTGTGCATTTGTTAGAACAAGAAAAAATACACGGCTATCTTGCTTTTGATGATAACAAAGCTATTGCATGGTGCAACGCCGGAAATATGGACGATTACCTCAGTCGCATCCCCGACTTTGCCCGACAAAACGCTTGCGGTAAAACTATGTCTGTGATTTGCTTTGCAATAGCACCCGAATACCGTGGCATGGGGATTGCTTCTGCATTACTGGAACGTGTGATTGACGATGCAAAAGCAGGAAAACATACAGCGGTTGAGGGATATGCCAGAGCAGAAAAAGACCGTGTGTACTACGATTACAACGGCCCCACCAGATTATATGATAAGTTCGAATTTAAAGAAGTTGCGATCTGTGACGAGCAAGTTATTATGAGAAAAATGTTGGAGGAAAAAACAATATGATTGATGCACACATACATATTGAACGAGGTCCATACACGCTTGAATGGATAAATGAGTTTGTAAAAACAGCCATAAATAAAGATATAGATGAAATATGGCTACTTGAACATTGCTACCGCTTTTCGGAATTTGTACCGATGTACGACTCGGCGTGTGCTTACTCTGATTATATTGACAAGTGGTTTCATAGAAAAGCGGGCGTTTTAAGGTTATCTAATTATCTTCAACTGATTGACAAGGTCAGGAATCAAAACTACCCTATAAAAATACGCTTTGGAATTGAGGTTTGTTACTTCAAAGAGTACGAAAATCTTGTCTGCGATCTTACTCGGAATAAAGGGCTTAATTTTCTTGTTGGAAGCGTGCATTTCATTGGCAATTTTGCTTTTGATCATAAAACTGAATTTTGGGAAGGTGAAGATGTAGATAAATGCTACCTGCAGTATTTTGAAACCGCTGTTGACCTTGTAAAAAGCGGTATTTTCAACGGCATTGCTCATCCCGACTGTATAAAGCTATTCGGACATAAGCCGTCCTTTTCGCTTTTACCCTACTATGAAGAACTTGCAAAAGTGCTTTCGGAAAATCATATGTATGCCGAACAAAGTAGTGGTATACACAGGCGAACAGATGCAGAAATCGGCATGAATTCCGATATGATTTCTGCAATGAAACTGCATAATGTACAGATTATCACTGTATCTGATGCGCATTGCCCTGAGGATGTAGGATTGTATTTGAAGGAAGCAGAGGAATTATTGAGATGAATAATATCGCCTATTGCGGGCTTGCGTGCTGTGTCTGCTCCGAGAACGATAATTGTATCGGTTGTCAGGCTGGTGGCTGTGATATTCACGGTTGGTGCAAGAATTATAATTGTTGCCGTGAAAAGGAGTTGAACGGTTGTTGGGAATGTGATGAATTCCCCTGCCAAGGTAGTATGTTAGATAAGGCACGCATCCGAGCCTTTGCACGTTTTGCCAAAGAATACGGTACGGAAGAGCTCACAAAATGTTTGCTACAAAACAAGAAAAACGGCATTGTCTATCACTATGACGGTCAACTCGTTGGAGATTATGATAAATGTGAAACTGAGGATGAAATCATAGCGATGATAAAACACGGCTGTGTTCTTCCAAAAGAACATTACGATACCTTAATTGATGAAAACAACGATCCTGTTCATGATCCTGCACCACTGAAAGAATACATGAATAAGTGGGATGGACAGGCGTTTATTGATGAATTGCAGTTATCAACAGATAAAAACATACTTGAAATCGGTGTCGGAACAGGCAGACTTGCAATGCAGGTTGCACCTCTATGCAAGCAATTCACAGGCATTGATATTTCAACGAAAACGATTGAGCGTGCAAAAGAAAATCTTTTTGCTTTCTAGAACATCAATCTTATTTGCGCTGATTTTATGGTATATGCCTTTGAAGAACAGTTTAATATGATTTATTCATCAATCACCTTTATGCATATTGAGGACAAGCTGACTGCCATTAACAAAGTTGCCGGACTGCTTAAATCAGGCGGTAGATTTGTTATTTCCATTGATAAAAACCAAAATGAATATATAGATATTGGTAACAGAAAAATTAAAATCTATCCCGACAACCCAAATGATATAACAGGATATATAAAAGCCGCAAGGCTGTTGCTCGAAAAGCAGTTTGAAACAAAGTTTGCCCACATTTTTGTGGCAAGGAAATTATAGCATATGAAAATTGATCGCCTAATCGGTATCATCACCGAATTGCAACAGAATAAACAAGTCACTGCTCCATATCTTGCGGAGAAGTTTGAAGTGTCACGGCGGACGATTAACCGTGACATAGAGGATATCTGCAAGGCTGGTATTCCGATTGTGACGATGCAGGGTTCGGGCGGCGGTATTGCCATCATGGATGGCTTTAGCCTTGACACAACAGTGTTTACAGAGGAGGAGCTATCGGCAATATTCACAGGGCTAAAATCTCTTGACAGCGTTTCCAACTCGTCAAGTGCGGACAAGCTTGCAAGTAAAATCGGTGGTGAGACTGCCGTTAGGTTGTCTGATCATATGATGATTGACTTGTCCTCCTTTTATAAGGATGCTCTTGCCTTAAAAATCGAGCAAATCAAGACGGCAATCCGTGTTCGGCCGTATCTGATCGTGTTCAAATGGTCGGATTGGTATGTCTTCGGATTTTGCCGAGAACGACAGGATTTTCGCATGTATAAGCTGCGCAGATTATGGGAGCTGAGCGTCACTGACGAACCATATAGCCTTCGTGAAATACCCGATGAAAAGAAGCAGTTTGGTAGCCATATGACAGATGATTACCTGATTACAACACTTTACGATCCGTCGATAAAATACCGCCTTGTGGAGGAATACGGTCCTGACTCCTTTACCGTTATGGATGACGGCAGATTGTATACTAAATGGGGATTTACCAATTCTGATGAAGCGGTGCTGTGGTTTCTTGGCTTTGGCAACAAGGTAGAAGTGATTGATCCTCCCGAGATGGTAGAAAAGATGAAAACGGAGATTGAAAAGATTAAGGGAAAGTATGAGGATAACTACCATGAGTAATGAGTTCACTGATATTACATCAAAAAGTGAAGCAGAAAGGCTTGGTAGACTTTATCCGATAATAATAGAAAAACACAATCCTAAATGGAAACAGTATTACGAGGAAGAAAAGGCATTTTTACAAGAGATTTTCGGTGATGCAGTTTTGCGTATCAGCCACATCGGCAGCACTGCCGTTATAGGACTTATGGCAAAGCCAACGGTGGATATTCTTCTTGAAATCAAAGAAAGCACTGACATTACAGCAATAACCGAGATTATGGTTGACAAAGGATATGTTGTAAACACACCGCCAAAAGATATTATTGTGTATCTAAAAGGTTATGGAGCAACGGGTTTTGAGGGGCAAGTATTTCATATTCATGTGCGAAATATTGGTGACCATGGGGAGTTGTATTTCCGTGATTATCTTATAACTCACCCCGAAACATCAAAAGAGTATGAAAAACTGAAGCTTACCTTAAAAGAAAAGTACGCGCATGACCGTGACGGCTACACCGACGCAAAGGGTAAATTTATTGATAGAATCACCAATCTTGCAAGAATAGAATTTAAGGATAAATATAACCTTTAATATAATATAAACATGACATACTGTTGTCGTGTTTAGTGTGGTATGATAAAATCAAAAACGGAGGGTATTTATGAAAAGATCAATGATGCAGATGTATGTCAAAAATAGCGCAGAAGCGGTTGAACTTTATCAAAAAGCTTTTAATGCGACAATAGGTAACGACTGGAGAAATTCTGATGGAAGCTGTGCGCATGTGGAGCTGAATTCCTACGGTCAGATACTTGCCATTTCAGAATCAACGGATGATATTATCATCGGAAATAATATGCAATTTTGTTTTCACTTTGAAGAAAATGAAGCTGAAAAAGTAAACCACGCTTATGAAGTGTTAAAAGATGGTGCGAAAATCGTAGGCCCCATTGGTGAATGTCCTTTTAGTAAATGCATGTTCGCACTTATAGATAAATTCGGTGTGCACTGGTGCATATTTAATTAAAACGGAGGATTTGTTATGAGTAAAATCGAATCAAGATGCGGTCTGCTTTGCGGAAGTTGCGACTACAAAGAAAGCTGCGGTTGCGGTGGTTGCATAGAAACCAACGGACACCCGTTTCACGGCGAATGTCCTGTGGCAAAATGCTGTCAGGATAAGGGCTTTACGCACTGTGGCGAATGCCCTGATATTCCCGAGCATTGTGGTGTAAGTGACTGTAAAAAGAAGGATGCAAACGGCTTCACACCATGTGACACCTGCGACAAAACCACCTGCGGCAAGCTCCACGCATACTCCTACACCGATCCCGATCACGGCGACAACCCTCCAGGTGCGAGAGTACAGCAATGCAAAAAATGGGCAAAGGAGAATAGGAAATGAAAATAACAAAAGAAGTAGAAGAAATAATGGACAGGCGTTTTGGACATGACACGCTTTTGTCTGTTGCTACTATTGATGGTAATCACCCTGCTGTAAGAATCGTTAATAGTTATTATGAAAATGGAGCGTTTTATACGGTTACATATGCTTTATCAAATAAAATTAAGCAAATAAACAAAAATCCTCAAATTGCAATCTGTTGTGAGTGGTTTACAGCAAACGCTATTGGTGAAAATCTCGGTTGGGTGCGTGATGAAAAAAATAGCGAAATGATGTCAAAACTTCGAACAGTTTTTGACGAGTGGTATGATAATGGACACACAAACGAAGAAGATGAAAATACTTGTTTATTGAAAATAAAGCTGACTGATGCAGTGCTTTTTAATCATGGCACAAGATATGATATTGAGTTTTGAGGGGAGAATAAAAATGAACATAATTATAAAACCACTTACACCAGAGCTTGCCGATGATTACTTCGACTTTTTCGAAAATCGGGCATTCACCGACAACTCCCCTTATCGGTGCTATTGCCAGCCCTATCAGATGACCAAAGAACAAGCTAAAGCAGCATATGAAAATATATCTGGAGCTGACATCGGGCGTGTGGCTCGAAAAATTGCAGAGGCACAGATTGAAACCGGAGTTTTGCAAGGATATCTGGCATATGCTGACGGTATATCAATTGGCTGGTGCAACTGTAATGACAAATCCAACTTTCCCATCGAATCGTGCAATTTTACGCAATTCTACAAGCCGGCAGAAAATCGTGTAAAAGCTGTGGTCTGTTATGAAATTGCCCCTGAATTTCGTGGAAAAGGTGTGGCAACAACCCTTTTACAACGTGTTATTGATGATGCAAAAGCAGCCGATTATATTGCCGTCGAAGGTTTCCCAGTCGAGCGTAGCGAGCGATTCGAATGGGATAATCCCGGTCCTATCCGGTTATATGAGAAGCTCGGATTTATTAAAGTGGCAGAACAGGACGATCGTATCGTCATGCGAAAAGAGTTGTAAAAATGAAATATGAATTTGACAGCGAAATCAAACAGCTTGAAGGTAAAATCAAATGGAGCGTTTTCTACTTTCCTTATGAAGCGGTAAAAGAATTTAGCTCAAAGGGTAACATCCCAGTTCTGATAACGGTAGACGGACATAGCTTTGATCATACCTTGCTTCCGTCGAGAAACGGTCATTACTTAGTTTACAACGAATTTATAAGACAAGCAGTCGGCAAAGACATCGGCGACACGGTTCATGTTACTTTGGAAAAAGATACTAAGGTTCGCAAATATGTTGTGCCTGCTCACATAGAAAAAGCTCTTAAAGAAAGCGGTGTGTTAGAGCAATATTTGAAACAGCCGGATTACTTAAAGCGTGAACAGGTGAATTTTATCGAGGTTGCGAGAAAAGACGAAACGAAGCAAAACAGACTGAATAAATTAATAAAAATGTTAGGGGAGCAATCGTGAAACAATATAACATAATAATCGTTTTCAGTCCTGATAAACAGAAGGTACTGATGTGTTCCCGAAGAAAAAAACCATATAAAGGTATTTTGAATTTTGTCGGTGGAAAGATAGAATTTGGAGAGAATTACGAATCAGCTGCTTACCGTGAGCTTTATGAAGAAACATCCATATCAAAAGAAAATATAACATTATTTCACCTAATGGATTTTTCTTATATAGAAAGCGGTATATTGCTGGAGGTTTATTACGGCGTGCTAACATCTCCAGTGGAAGTCAGCGGAGAGGAAAACGACCTGTTATGGGTAAATTCAAACGAGGATTTCTCTAATGTAAAGCGTTTTGCCGGTGAAGGAAACATTCATCATATGATGGAATACATAAAGAGATATGTAAAGTTATAGGAGAATATTAAGTGAGAAACAAAATCATCTCCCTGCGCATGGAGCGACAACATCTGACCCGCAAAGCAACCGAAGATAAATACATACAGCTTTACCGTGATATGCAACCGGGGCAGAATGTTTATTGGAACGGCTTTGGTGATCCGCCGTCGCTTAGTTTCCGTGCGGATTTTAACGACATTGAATTCAACCGTCAGCGTCAGGCGAAGCGTGAGCTGATTAAAGGCAGATTTGCAGGCGGTAATCTCGGTTGGATAGAGCCTTCGGATTTGGAGCTGTTTGCGACACTTTATATTAAGCCCTTGAAAAATCCTACCGAAAAACATCTGCGCATTTTGGAGCTGATCGAGCGTGAGGGGCCGCTGAACATTCAGCAAATGAAGGAAGAAACAGGAATGCTTGTCAAGGAAATCACACCTGTGCTTCACCGCTTGCAGGAAGCGTTTTTGATTTATGAGGATCAGTATGATGGTGAGTGGGATCGTGGTTGGTATAAGTTTTCGGAAGCTTTTCCTGATGTAAATTTGCGAAAATACACCCGGCATGAAGCACTCAAAATCATATTGCAACGTTTCTCTTACCGTCATGTGTTGTTTGACACCACAATGGCGAAGTCCTTTTATAAACTGCCGGAAAAGGAAATTAAGGCGGCGATAAACGATCTTGTTTCAGACGGAATATTGTGTTTGGTTGATAACGGATATATGCTCAAAAGCGATGCAAATTTTCTGCAATCATATACTGACAAGCCACTTCATTTTGTATATGCCATCCACCGTAATGATTTTCTTTATAAATCTAACGAGCATATGTTAAAAGAGCAATTCAAACCGCTGTATGAGAACCTTCCGTATGACCATGAACCGCTGCAATATTTGCTGATTGACGGCGAGTTTCACGGAGCTTCCGTCGGTCATTTCCGAAATGGTCCGTATGATTTGAATGATGTTGTCTGCGACCTGCCCAATGCAGAGGAGCGCCATGACGAAATTATCGAAACAATTACAGCCGAGAATTACGGTAGAAGCCCGGCACGATTTATGAGAGAAGAATTATGAAAACCGATAGATTATACGCCATAACCGTATACTTATTGAATCATGGAAAAACCACCGCAGCGGAGCTTTCCCATAAATTTGAGGTGTCTCGGGATATAGACTCACTCTGTCAAGCTGAAATACCCGTTGTAGCAGAAACCGGAGCGAACGGCGGTTATTATCTACCGGACAGCTATCGTATGGATAAGCATACAGTGACAAAAGACGACTATTCCTTTATACTTACAGCCCTCAAGGGCTTTGCCTCAGCCATGGGTGATTCCAAAGTTAATGCAACCATGGAGAAAATTACCTCACTTGCCGATAATCCTAAAAACAGTATCATTCTTGACTTTTCTGTTCTACGCGAGGGCGATACTCGGCTGCTGCAAACGCTTGAGGAATCCGTTCGGGAAAAGCGTCCCGTCAGCTTTGAGTATACCAACGCGGGCAATGTCACACGAATCCATACCGTTGAGCCTATCGCCGTCGTGTATCGCTGGTACGCGTGGTATTTGCTCGCTTATTCGAGAGTGAAGAACGATTACAGAACCTACAAGCTCATTCGGATGAGAAACGCTGAAATTGTTGACGGAGATTTCGTAAAAGAACACGAAAGTGCGGAAAAAATATTGCAAAAAAGCGATGACAATATTCCGCAGCAATGCACCGAAATAACCGTCCGCTGTAAAGCCGAAGCACGGGCAAAAGCCGTTGAATACCTGAACGGCAAGATAACGTGCGAATACGACAACGGCGACTGCGACATGACCTTGTATGTTATCGAAAGCGAGCATTTTTGGTTCGGTACGTTGCTGTCGCTTGGCGACGGAGTTGAAATCATTTCACCGGAACATATAAGAGCGCGTGTATTTGAGGCTGCAAAAAATATTTTATTTTTATATCAAAAACTATGACATGCTGCTGTCGTAATTGCTTTGTTATAATAATGTCATCAAATAACGGAAGTGGATTTTATGGAAACATCAAATATAAAAAGAATGCCGACACATTGTGGGGACGAGACCTGTCCGTCCTGTGTCGTTGCCGGGAATTTTATTTATCTTGCGCATCACGCGGGTGGCTTTGACAAAAGAGATATCACACACCAAATGAGAGCCGTTTTTGAGCGTGCAAAAAACACGTTAGCTCAGGCAGGTGCAACACTGAACGATATGACTTGTCGGATTTTGACGGAGCAATAGAGGTTTTTTATGAGTAGGGCTGCTTCCCGGCGAGAATGACCTCGACAAGCAAATTTCTCGATTCGGAGTGCCTGTGCATGATCGACGGGGTAGCATATAAACCGCAAGATAAACGAGAAGTATGAAATTGAATATTACCAAAGAACAAGCCCGCCGATTTATTCTTTTAAAACAAAGCTTACTCGGCGAACACAAATTCACCGGCAAGCAGGGTGCGCTTGAATATGTCAGGCAGGCTGGCTGTATTCAGTTCGACCCGGTCGATGTTTGCGGGAAAATGGCTGAATTGACGCTCCAATCGCGGGTCAAGGGCTTTAAGAAGGAGTTTCTTTCCGAGCTGCTGTACTGTGACAGAGCACTGTTTGATTATCCGGACAAGCAACTCTCGATTATCCCAACGGAGTATTGGCCGTATTTTGAGCGTTACCGCAAAGCGGCTCGCGCGGGTGGTAAAAAGTTCGAAGGACTGTCAGAACTTGAGGAACAGGCAAAGGAATTTATCGAAAGAAACGGCGCTGTAAGTGCCGAAGAATTGCCGCTGACCGGTAAAATGCGCTGGCATTCACAAATTCATTGGAGCGGTAATTGGGGCGGCGAGTCTAACACCGCGCGGTCTGTGCTCGAGCAGCTTTATTCCACAGGCGAGCTGGTTATCCATCATAAAAAAGGAAGCCGTAAATATTACGACCTTGCCCGGCGGTACATCCCCGCCGAGATATTAAACGCTCCCGAACCGCTGTCGGATGATTTCGAGTATCAGAAATGGCGTATGTTGCACAGGATAGGTGCCGCGGGGCTTATTTGGGATCGACCGTCCGGCTTCTCGAACAACGTGTGGAACTTGACTACCGAAAACCGTCATCGAATTTTCAGTATGTTGTCGGATGATGGGACGATATCCGAACTGACTGTCGACGGCTTGAAAAACACACTTTACTACCTGACCGAAAACAAGCCGCTCCTTAATCAAGTGCTGTCAACCTCCGATTTCAAGCCGCGCTGTGAGCTGATAGCTCCTCTTGATCCGTTTCTGTGGGACAAGCAGCTTATCAGAACGATCTTCGGCTTTGAATACAGCTGGGAGATCTATACACCCGACGAAAAACGGAAATATGGCGCATATGTTCTGCCGATTCTTTACGGCGGCCGATTTGTCGGGCGCGTAGAGGCGATAAACAACCGTTGGTACGAGGATGGCGTAAGACAAACAAAAACTCTTGCGTTTGCCGTCGAGCGATGTCTGAAACGCTTTGCGGAATTCAATGATTGTAATACTGTTGTTTGTTGATTCCTGCCCACAAAAAGTCGGATGTTTTTATTCTGCTCCTGTTAAAATCATAATTGGGAGGTGAAACGGATGGATATGTTAAAACAACTCAACTCTGCCGTCATGTATATTGAATCAAATCTATGTGATGAAGTTGATTTAGATGCGGTTGCCAGAATAGCCTGCGTGAACAAAGACAGCTTTACTCGATTTTTCAGTTACATGACCGGTATGACGCTGAATGAATACATACGCCGCAGAAGGCTAACACTTGCAGCATATGAACTGCAAAACAGCAATTCAAAAGTAATTGATATTGCAGTGAAATATGGCTGGGACAGCGCAGATGCTTTTACTAAAGCATTCATTCGGCAGCATGGTATTACGCCGACACTGGCACGAAATTCACATGAATCGTTAAAGATATATCCGCCTGCTTCCTTCTACATTATGATAAAAGGAGCAAAGGAAATGGATTTCAGAATTATTGATACCCCGCAAACCGAAGTTTACGGCGTGTCAAAGCTGTTTGACGGACAGGGGTACAAAACAAGAGAAGAATTACGACATATCATGTGGTCGGAAGAATGCGACTTTGTACCCGGACAAATATGCGAAGGTTGCTGGAACCAACCGTCAAACCATTCCTATGACGGTGTGTGGTACGGTATTTGGCAAGACGGTAAATACACAATTGCACGAGCAAAAGCAGATACAAAAAATGATGCACTTGAAAAGCATATCATTCTGTCAGGGACTTATGCAGCTTTCAAGACAGAGTGTGGAGGGCTTGCGTGGGAAGAATTTCCTAAGCTGTTTGAACTTATTTTTGATTCATGGCTGCCAAACTCGGAGTACAAGCAAAAAGGCAACCTGATTGTTGAAATCTATCATCTTTGGACGGATTATGATATGCGGAATAAAAACAGATATTATGAGGTTTGGATTCCGGTTGAAAAGAAATAAGCATCACCATGCCATCTGCTTTGTTGGACGACATAATTTTTTAAATTCCATCGAATCAAATCCAAAATCTGCGACTAATAAGTGAAAGCTTTCAAAAAGAGGTGTACGAATGTACTTAACCGAAATTGAAAAACATATGGAGTATTTGTTCTCGATCGCGTTGAAGAAATGCAGAAGTCTGGAGGATGCAGAAGATCTGACGCAAGAAGTGTTACTGGTAGCACTGAGATATGATAAGGCTGTTGATAACACAAAAGCCTGGCTGTCCTCCGTTTTGAATCACAAGTATTATGATATGCTCAGAAAAAAGTACAAGCTTCCGACTGTCAGCATCGATTTTATTCCGGAAGAAGCGGAGCCAATCGACGATGCCGAAGAAGATAGCAAACCGAACGCTGAGACGGTACGGCGTGAGGTAGCCTATCTTGCCGAAAAGTACCGTGAGGTGATTGTTCGCCATTATCTTTACGGTGAAAAGGTGCAGGATATTGCCGACAAATCAGGTCTACCCAAAGGGACGGTGCTATCACGACTGGCTTATGGCAGAGAGCAAATGCGGAAAGGATTTGATGAGATGGAATCTTACGAAAAACAAAGTTATCAACCCGAAAAGTTGGATGTCAGTTGCAATGGAAGAATGGGCTTGAATGGTGAGCCTTGGTCGCTTGTTACTGATGATATGATGAAGCAAAACATTCTTATTGCAGCTTATGAAAAGCCTTTAACCCCAGTAGAAATAGCACGTGCTCTTGGAATTCCGACGGCATATATTGAAAAGGCAGTAGACGATCTGGTCGTCGGACAGCTCATGACAAGAGCAGGCAATAAAGTATTTACAGACTTTATGATCACTACACCTGAAGAGATTCTTGGAGTCTTGGATTATCAGATAGATTTTTCAGCGAAGCATTACAATGAAATCTGGAAATGCATTAAAGAAGCTGTAAAATCGCTTGAAAAATTTCAATGGTATCAAGAAATGCCGACTGTGTGGCAAGGCAAATGTGCTTACTATTACATTCTTCATATCTTCTCCACAGGCATTTTCACAGCCGAGCGCCAATTTGCTCCGGCAGAAGAAGAATTTCCACTTCGTCCGGATGGCGGCAAATGGATTGCTATGGGTAGCCGATATCCGCTGAACTTTGTCTTTGAAAATTATAAATTCAGGTATTATACCTATGGCGGTGAACGGCGTTCTGAATATGAGAATTTTCTCAGCGAAAAATCGGTGTGCCTGCATGTTTACGATACACAACCCGATTTAAACAGATATGAGCGTGGACCGGTGGAAATCCACGATGATAAACTATGCGCTCTTGTGTATCTGATTTATAAGGGAATTCCGATAGATGCTGTCACCTTTGATCCGCTGTATTTACAAGCGATTCCACACCTCGCCGAATGCGGTATATTCAAATATGTAAACGACAAGCCGTCAGTAAATATTCCCGTCATTCAAAAATCGGAATATCTTGAAATGGATCAGCTTCGCATCGAATACATGTATAAACTAACGGAAGTACTGACAGAACCGCTGCGAAGCGAACTTTCTAAAATAAAGTTGCCAATACCATCACATCTGGAAAACCGCATCACGGAATTTCGAAAATACGCCTGCTATGCTATTCCAATGGCTACAATAAAACAAGCTATTGAAAAAGGTGATTTTATTGATAATAGCAATAAAACACCGCCGATGGTTCTTGTAATCGATTCGTAAGACGGAGTTATAAAGTAGTATTATTATATATCGCCCCATAGATTTCAGAATAAATGAAATTTGTGGGGCGATAGTTTATTTATAAATTATATCTTGGTTTACGATTTCTGCTGCTGCATTACGAATATTATTCATGGCACCTACCCAAGCCATTTGGTTAGTGGCTTTAAGTTGCTCGGTAACGCCTTCCTTTTCGGCAAGTTGCTTTACCAACCGAGAAAGCATTTCTTCCGCTTGCCGGTTAATATCCGCAAGATAACTATTTAGTTTGCCTGATGTCAGCAGCGAAGTGTAAAGGATTCGTTTGTGTTGACAGATATACCGCAAATGGCGCCGTCCCCAAATGCCGAGAGGTTTTTCCTCCGGTTCATCGTTCGGAAAGTCGCCGAACGGGTAGTAATAATGCCCGATCAAAGTATACGGAATTCCGGTTTTTTCATCTATGATATGCTTCTCCATGTTCAACCCTCCTTGTGAATGACTTTGATTTTTTTCGTGGGTGCATCGATAACTTTGAGCAGAATTTCATCCACCGGGTCACTATGCTTGCCTTCCGACAAACAGTTCACCATGATTCTGCGTTCATAGTCATCAAGGTAAATATGATATTTCTTTTGCATAGTCGATTCCTCCTTCGTATTGTGTATCTTAATTGTACGAAGAAAGCCGAAAAATCACAAATGTGCGCGCTGGAATATGTACATGATTGCCGTAAAAATAGTGATTTTTTCAAGTTTGTTATGAACACTCGCATCAAAGCAATATAATCCGAACCATCTAACCATTATTGGAGATGCGTTCGGATTTATTGTTTCTTATGATGAATTTATGCCAAAAGGCAAGGGTACAGTTCAATTGTTGCTCCGGATTCCACAAATTCTTACAGGGTTTCTTCACCTCATCTATTGAAACAGAGCCAATTTTTAAGTCCACTATCATAAATCAGTAAGTGTTACAAAGAATCACTCGAAGTTAATAACTTCGAGTGATTCTGAATTAATATTAGAATTTTACTTCGGGTACTTTTGCTTCAGCTTCTGTTATCTGGAAGAAAGGTTTTTGTTCAAATTTGAACATTGAAGCAATGATGTTCGAAGGAATAGTAATTATAAGTTTGTTGTATCTCATAACAATATCATTGTAGAACTGTCTGAAATCTGCTATTTTCTTTTCGATTGATGTTAGTTGATGTTGAAGCTCAAGAAAGTTTACATTTGCTTTTAAATCGGGATAGGCTTCCGCAACTGCGAACAATCTGCCGAGAGCTGCTGACATTTCACCGGCTGCCTTCATTTCATCGGCAGGAGTTTTGGCAGACATACTGCGTGCTCTTGCTTCGGAAAGGTTGTTGAAAATCTCCTTCTCATGGCTTGCATAGCCTGAAACTGTATTGACAATGTTGGGTATCAAATCAGTTCTTTGCTTTAATATAATGTTGACCTGGCTCCACTGATTGCCGACCTTAAGTCTTTCGTTTACCAGCCTGTTGTATGTTGAAATAACATACAAAATAATTAATACAATAATACCGCCTGCTATGATGTATGGCATATTAATTTCCCTTTCTTATTTATAATTTATATTTACTATTTAATCGATGCCGCCACCGCCGCCGCCACTGAATCCTCCACCACCGCCAAAGGATGATGTACCACCAAAACCTCCTCCGCCTGATGAAGCACTATTGAAGTTAACGGCAGCTTGAGTAGCGTTTTCGAATACTGATAATGCTCCGATTAAGTTTTCAGTACTTGAACCGAATAAATTAGATGACCTGTTTATATCACTCATCATAATATAAAGGAATGTACCCTGGTTAAGCTGTGTCTGGTCAATATCCGGATAAAGAATCGGAATTTTCTTTAAAACTTTCTTGCTTACACCGGCAGCAGTTGCATATACAAGATACTTTTCCCATATTTTTATCTCAGGTATTTCACGATCTTCAAACATAGTGAAATCCTCAAGGAACCTTACGAAAGCAGCCCATAATGCAGCCTCGTCTTCGCCCTTTTGAGCAAGATATTTTTTGTCTTTTCTACTACTGTAAAGTACTAAAATGATTATAAATACAATGATTCCAACTAAGGAAATTATACCGTAACCTAAGAACATACCTGCTATCAAAAAAATAGTACCGATTGCAGTCAGTGTAATGTTTAATTTTTTTATATCAGACTTCTCTTTATTTTGGAACACCTTCTCGTTAATCCTCGAATGATTCTCATAAATAAAATAATTTTTATCCGATAAATACTCATTCACATGATTGTCAAAGTTCCGTAGAAGAGATTGTACTGTTGATGCATGAGATTTTATATATCTTGTCAGCTCTTTAACAGTTAATCGGTTATTTCCCTTTGAAGCATCTTGTAGGATGTTCCATAATGAACGTTCATGTGTCAGCATGGAATTTGGATCAACATTTTCGTTAAATGTAATAATTATATCCTTCTTAATCGAATCGACATTTATATATCCTTTAACATTCAAATCAAGAAGCGTCGCACTGTATTGCGATGATGTTGATGTTTTTAATTTACCAATAAATCTTAGCAACTGTGCAGCTTCAGCAGGTGATACATCAGAAGGCAGCTCACGGAAATACTGAGGATTATTGATAGGCTTATAAAATCTTTTTATATTGTTTGAAAGACTTCTTCCATTATTCTTCTTTGACAAAAATGCAGTCAAAGCAAAGAAAGTAAAAGGTATAGCTATAATAAAAATACTTTTTATAACTTCAACTGTTGCTGAATCTATACCAAGTATATTACCAAGAAAATTACTAAACCAATCTGAATCATTATTATTGTTTGAATATGATGTATTCTCTGCTAAATTGGCTTCCTCGGCAACGATAGCATTAAATCTATTTTCGCCTGAAAGTCTTGTTGAATCAGGAAAAAGCGATAATGGCATTAGAATTCTTAACTCAGTATATTCATTAGAAGGTACATTTTCACTGTAATATGAAAACTTTGTTTCGGTATCAATTGCTGAAACACCTTTTACAGGCGAATGTGCCCATATTCGTAAATCGCTTTTTTGCGCTCCAGTTGGAATTATTACAACAGCTTGAACCACATCAATAGTTCCATATTCCATGTTAGTATTTAAAAACATATGATAAAATTCAGCAATGTCGTTATGTTTGATGACTAAATTACTTAGTTTATATGATAGGACAAAGGTTTTTGATGAATTTATTAATTTTGTATAAAACTCAACATGAACATTATTACCTTGATTTTCATAAGCAAAATATCCTGAAGGACGTAAAATATCTAAAGAATCTAATTTAATAAAATCATTACCAAAGCCATCTTTCGCTGTTATATCGCTGATAGTTGAATCATCAGGAATATTAATATCTCGATAAAAACGGGTTATCTCTCCAGATGATGTAAATTCCCAGCTTTCAGTAATTATTGCACTACCATCAAACTGTAATTCAACAACAAATTTTGCTTCATTACATTCAGCAGATGCAGCAAAGGTAATAATGGAGTTTATACTAAAAATAATTATCAAAGTAACAATAAATATCGTAATTATTTTATTAAATTTCATATAAATCCCCCTTGATTAATAATTAAAGTATATCACAAGGTTTTATTTTATGCAATACTTAATATTCAGATTATGTCACATGCTTAATTAAGACAATATGTTATATTATCATATATATTAACATAATACATTATTAATGTAATTATAATAACAGCATTTTAAAATAATAATATAGCACAAATGAACATAAATTCATCATTTATTTTATAAAAATTGCTGAAATTTATATATTATTCAATTATATATTGATAAAATATAATATATAGTATAAAATATATTCATACTTGCAGGGGAGTATGTTATATTATGATGGATAGTATGAAATTCAATATGAAAAGTTGCATCGATAAAATTATAGATGATTTAGGTATTACTCATCAACTTTGTGGGTGTAACTATATAAAATTCTGTATAATGTACATATTAGAAAACGATGCTGAAGCCTCTTTGACAAAAGAAATATACCCTGCTTGTGCAAAATATTATAATTGCAGTATAGAATCGGTTGACCGCTCTATAAGATTTTGTATAAAACGAAATTGGATATATGGTAACAGCAGTAAACAGGCAGAAATATTTGATGGGTATGTCAATTACGAATCAGCATATCCATCTTCAAACATATTTATCAATATAATAGCTCAGTATGTTTACAGAATTATGATTTACAATGTTTAATTAATATTTTAAGCTGATACATATTCCAAATGAAATATTATAGCATTTCATTTGGTAGCTTTATATAAGTCATATTATCTCAACTTTATATTTTTTAAGCCAATAATTTAATTGTATAAAATATGCGATAATCTGAGGTTTTTGCATCAACTGTCCGTACCATGGGACACCGCTTCCCTCTTTTTCAATTAAATTTTTAATTTTATCTTTTTTCAATATTTGAAGTATAGGATTATAATTATCAGATAATATATTCATAAGTTCTTTTGTTACCGCAATCAAAAAATCTGGATTGTGTGTTTTCGGATATGGACTTTTTTTACGCTGTAAAATTTCATTTGGTAATATATCTTTCATGGCTTCTCTAAGAAGCCCCTTTTCATTATTATTCAGATATTTAATTTGCCATGGAACTGTATACAGATATTCTGTTATTCTATGATCGCAAAACGGCACTCTGACTTCAAGTCCGCTTCTCATACTCATTCTGTCTTTCCTATCAAGCAGTGTCTGCATAAACCAATCAATATTGAGCGTCATCATCTGTTTCATTTGCTTTGTATATTCTGTATTATCCTGATTTATATGTGCTTTATTGATACTTTCGTTATATTTTTTATTTACATATTCAACAAAATTGATTTCCTTCAGAAATTCATCTTTTATAAAGGATGCTCTGTACTCATTTGATTGAGACCATGGGAATCCTTTTCTATTTCTGACTGTTTCGTCAGTGTACCAGGGATAACCACCGAATATTTCATCTGCACATTCTCCCGACAAGGCAACAGTACAATATTTCTTTACTTCACGGCAGAACAGCAATAATGAGGAATCAATATCAGCCATCCCAGGTAAGTCACGTGCTTCAACCGCGTCATATAAAGCTTCAACAAGCATCGGGGTATCAAGCATAATTTCTATATGTTCGATATCAAGGTATTTATTCATTACTTTGATATATTCGGCATCACTGTTCGGCTGGTATTTGTTGCAGACAAAATTTTTATCATTATCTTTATAATTTACCGATAAAGTTTTGAATGGAATATTATTTTCTTTGCAATGAGTTGCTGTAATAGATGAAATTATACTTGAGTCAAGTCCTCCGGATAAGAATGTGCAAATAGGAACATCAGAAATCAGCTGTTTTTTGATTGCATCGGTTACAAGAAACCTGACTTTGTCTATTGTTTCGCCTAAAGAATCTTTATATAATGAATCTTTAATACTCCAATAATTATTAATTAATAATTGGTTATCAGCGTTAAAATAACCATAACATGCTCTTGGCAATTCATTAATACCGACAAAAACGCCATATCCGGGCGTTCTGCCAGGACCAATTAAAAGAAGCTCTGCAATAGAATTTTTGTCAATTTTTGCACTCATAAGTGGGTGCTTTAATATTGCTTTAATTTCTGATCCGAATATAAAGGTGTTGTTTTTTACCGTATAGAAAAATGGCTTGACTCCCATTCTATCTCGTGCAAAGAATAAACATTTATTATGACATTCCCATACGGCAAAAGCAAAAATACCGTTCAGCCTTCCGAGACAACTCTGGCCCCATTCAACATAAGCTTTCAATAATACCTCTGTATCGGAATATCCGTTAAAAACATACCCAGTCTTGATAAGTTCATTTCTTATTTTTGCTGTATTATATAACTCACCGTTGTAAACAATTATAAACTTTTTATATCCTTGTTCAAAAATCATCGGCTGCCTGCCGTTTTCCTTATCAATTACGCAAAGTCTTGTATGCAGCAATGCAATATTACTGTCTATATACATTGATTGTGAATCCGGTCCTCTGTTTATAAGGCTTAATTGCATATCAGAAAAAAGATTAAATTGATTTTCATTATATGTTTTTCCTGTCACTCCGGCTATACCACACATATATATTCCTCACTTATTAAATAAATTAAGCGTACCATCATTATAAAAGACTTTATTAAAGTATTTTATATAATAATAGAACGCTTTATATAAGTATATGCAGAAGTTGTAATATGTTTCAGATAAGGTCAGCTAAAATTGAGTTTGAAATATAGAATGCTCTTTCAGTCATGCAACAATTATCCCCTTCAATATGCATAAATCCTGCATTAATATATTTTTGAATTTTAGCAAAAAAACTATCTGTGATATTTATTTTTTTAAGATTGAGACCGTCAGAGGTTCTCAGCGACATCATAATATAAACTTCATTAATCTCTTCAACTGTCAGAGTATTTACGTCATTGTAGTTGCTGATTTCAAAAATATTTTTCCCGCTAAATGCTGACTCAATAAAATTGTGAATATCCGGTTCGATATAAAAAAGTTTATTTAAAAATCTTGAATGCGCCGAAGCACCGAAACCAAGAAAATCGCCGCAGGTCCAGTATTTTAAATTATGTTTTGAACGATATCCTGATCGTGCAAAATTTGAGATTTCGTAATGTTCAAATTTATTGTTTCGTAATAATTCACATGCTTCAAAATACATATCGGCTTCTTCGTCTTCAACGGGGAATTCATATGAGTTCCTTTTATTATACATCCTTGTTCCCTCTTCAAGCTTAAGACCATAAAGCGAGATATGTTTAATTTTTTCTCCCAATGCCAAGACTTTATTTATTGTATCAAATAAATCATTTGAACTTTGCTCCGGCAGTCCATACATTATATCAACAGAAATATTTTTAATCCCTGCATTTACTGCTGCATTAAAGCAAGAAAAAAAATCATCGGAATTATGTGTTCTGCCAATATCGGCAAGTATGTCATTATTAAGGCTTTGAAGACCAATACTAATTCTGTTTACCCCGTTATCCTTGAGTATTTTTAATTCGTTTTCTTTTGCACTGTTCGGATTTGTTTCGACGGTTATCTCGCAATCATCTGATAAATTAAATGATGATTGAATCTTCTTTATGATCTTCACAAGATTCTCAGCATCTAGCATCGTCGGAGTACCACCGCCAAAATAGACTGTATCAATGCTGTATTCCATTTTATCTATGGGTACATTCATTGAAGTAATCAAAGCTTTTGTATACTTTGATTGCAATTCATTGCTGCAATCTGTATTTGAGTAAAAATCGCAATAATGGCAGCGATTTTTACAAAACGGTATATGTATATATAGAGACAGATTTTTTATCATTCGTATAAAAGCCTCTCAGATATAGTGTTAAAAAGGCAGCTTAATTTGAAGCTGCCTTTTTCTTTGGTTTTTTGATTATTGTTGGTTCTGTACCATTAATTACAGTATCTTCATCTATTTTTACTGACTTGATTGAATCTGAAGGTGTTGAAAACATCAAATTTGTCATAATTTTTTCCATGATTGTTCTCAGCCCTCTTGCTCCGGTCTTTAACTCAATGGTTTTATCAGCAATAGCTTCAAGCGCAGCCTTTGTAAATTCAAGCTTAACATTGTCAAGTTCAAACAACTTCTGGTATTGTTTTATGAGTGCACTCTTCGGTTCCGATAAGATTCGGACAAACGCATCTTTGTTCAATTCAGATAACGAAACAACAACCGGCAAACGTCCTACAAGCTCAGGAATCAAGCCATATTTGACGAGATCATGAGGAGTAATGTCTTTATTGCGATCATCATCAAATCGTTTAATTTCACCGCTAAAACCAATCGTGGAGCCACCAAGCCTTTTATCAATTATTTCGGTGATACCATCAAATGCGCCACCGCAGATAAACAGAATATTCCGAGTATCAATTTCAATAAAATCTTGCTGCGGATGCTTTCTTCCACCATTCGGAGGTACATTGGAAACTGTACCTTCTATTATTTTTAATAATGCCTGCTGAACACCTTCACCGGAAACATCACGAGTTATTGATCTATTCTCACTGCGTCTTGAAATTTTATCGATTTCATCAATATATATAATTCCGCGTTCGGCTTTTGCAACATTATAATCTGCCGCTTGGATAAGTTTGAGTAATATGTTTTCCACATCCTCACCGACATAACCTGCTTCAGTTAAGGTTGTTGCATCTGCAATTGCAAAAGGGACATCAAGAAGCTTTGCAAGTGTTTCAGCTAACAGTGTTTTACCGACACCTGTCGGACCGAGAAGAAGAACGTTGCTTTTTCTCAATTCAACATCATTTTCATCTTTAACTTTTGATTTACTCTTCTTATCTGCTTCAATGCTTAATATTCTTTTATAATGATTATATACGGCAACAGATAAAACAACCTTTGCTTCATCCTGACCTATTACATGTAGATCAAGAATTTGTTTAATTTCAATAGGTTTCGGTAAAGTAGTTAAGGATAATCCTTTTGCTGATGTTTGCAATATATCATTTTTTGCAGGACCTTCATTAAGCATTTGTGTCATTATTTGAATGCAGTCACTGCAAATTACCGCATCACCAATACCAGATATATAACCGGTTATTTCATTTTTTGGCCTGCCGCAAAATGAACAACCTTTGATTTCCTTTTTGGGCATATGATTTTCCTCGTTTAAATTCTCTTATCGCTGATTTTATCGATAAGACCATATTTCAATGCTTCTTCAGCAGTCATAAAATTATCACGTTCAGTATCTCTTTCTATAACTTCAAGTGGCTGACCGGTCATTTGAGATAACATCTCATTCAACTTCGAACGTATTCTTACAAATCTGTCCAAATGAATTTTCATATCTGTAACTTGACCTTGTGTGCCTGCTGAGGGCTGATGAATCATTATTTCGCTGTTTGGAAGAGCGAATCTCTTCCCTTTTGTACCTGCTGTAAGTAAGAATGCACCCATACTTGCAGCAATGCCGACACACATAGTCGAAACATCACACTTAATAAAATTCATTGTATCATAAATAGCCATACCGGATGTGATTGAACCGCCTGGGCTGTTAATGTATAAATAAATATCTTTTTGAGGGTCCTGTGCTTCAAGATACAATAATTGAGCGACCACAAGTGATGCTGTTGTATCATTGACTTCATCACCGAGAAAAACGATTCTGTCGTTTAATAAACGTGAAAAAATATCGTATGAACGCTCACCTCTGCTCGTCTGCTCGATAACCATTGGGACTAATGACATAATAAAACTCCTTTCTGAGTTAAACTGAACAAATGAATAGCTTTTACTATTCATTTGCATTAAAATATCAACTATTCAACTGTGATTTCAGCAGCTTCTTTGACTTTGTCAAATGCCATTCTTGTTTTAATATCCCCGACAAGCATTTCATCGGTTACAGATTTTTTTACTGTATCGACATCAATACCATATGAATCTGCAATCTTCTTGTATTCAACTTCAAACATATCGTCTGTTACTACAAACTTCTCGGTTTCTGCAATTTTTTCAAGAGCCAGACGGCATTTTATTGCTCTTTCAGCGCGGGGTTTAAATTGTTCTTTTAGCTGATCCAAGTTCATACCTGTATACTTAAAATACATATCAAGCGAACCGCCCTGCATTTTTAACCTTTGATCATAATCACTTATGTAGTGTTCAACCTCATCTTCTATCATAACATTGGGAACGTCAACTTCAGTGATGGCAACTATTGCATCTTCAATCATTGTCTCAAGTTCAGAATCAGCAGCCTTCTCTTTTCTATCTGTTATCTTAGCCTTGATACTGTCTCTGTATTCAACAAAGGTATCGAATTCCGATACATCTTTTGCAAAATCATCATCGAGTTCCGGAAGTTCAAATTTCTTAACCTCATGAAGTTTTATTTTGAATACAGCAGGCTGACCTTTAAGGTTTTCAACATGATAATCTTCAGGGAATGATATATTGACATCAAATTCTTCACCAACATTATGTCCAACCATTTGTTCTTCGAATCCAGGAATAAATTGACCTGAACCTAAAACAAGTGAGAAGTTTTCGGATTTTCCACCTTCGAAGGTTTTACCGTCGACAAATCCTTCAAAATCAAATACTACAGTGTCGTTCATTACAGCTGAACGACCTTCAGCTGTAAGCATGCGGCCATTGCGTTCACGAGTAACATTTATTTCAGCATCGATTTCGCTGTTTTCAACATTTACAGCTTTCTTTGAAACTTTCAGACCATTATATTCACCGACGGTGGGAACAGGCTTCGTAAATATTGTTGCTTTGACAACAACGCCGTCTTCGTCGATGTTTGCTACTTCTATTTCAGGTCTTGCAACTGCTTCTAACTTAGATTCATCAAGAGCATCTTTATAAAGTGTGGGAAGAACTATATCAATAGCATCATCATAGAAAACTGATGCTCCGTACATTTTTTCAATTATACCTTTTGGAGCTTTTCCTTTACGGAATCCGGGAACATTGATTTTATCAACATTCTTTTGATATGCCTTTTGAATTGCATCATCAAAATCTTTTTTTGGGATAACAATTTCAAGTTCATATTTATTTGTTTCTAAATTGTTTACTGCTTTTAAGCTCATATTATTAATACCATACTTTCTTAGAATATTGCGGACATTAATCCAATCTATTTTATTTTATACGATTTTCTATAAAAGTCAACCCAATTTTGAAAATTAAATTATAAATGTAACAACTTTTGAAACTTTTCACATTTTTGTTGATATTTTTAATTAATTTTTGTATAATGCATATATACTGTTATTTCAAAATAATACTTAAAAATTTATTACACTCAACGGAAGAGCAAAAGAAATGTTAAAGAAAAAAGCAAACCAAAATAAACATAAGAATTATAATACAACGACCGGACATCGTGTTTTTTTAATAGAAGATATGGTAACCGATAACAATGGCATCGAAATTATTCGTGATAAAAAAGACACCCATCAGCATACTCATAATAACACCAAAAAAAGAGATGATATAAAAAGTAATAATAAATCAAATAACTTTAATAAACATTTTTCAAAAGAAGATTTTAAACGACTTCCAAAGAAAAAGAAAAAACGATTCGGAATGGTTTGGTTTTTGTTTTTTATTATTTTTATGGCTGTATTTGCATATTCGATTATAATGCTTATTGACTGGGGTATTGATTCGTTTGCTGCAAAGAAAGAATATGAAAGTATTCTTAGTATATTAAACCGTGGAAAAGATGGAAATCAAACTACTTCAAGAAATCTTGGCGAGCTTCTTGATATTTCTGAATGTGATATAGATTATGCTCTTGATGATATTGAAAATCTTAATAATATCCGACAGAATCTTGTTACTATTTCAGAATTAAACGATGATTTTTATAGTTGGGTTCAAATTTCAAATACGAATGTTGATTACCCTGTTGTTCAAACAGATAACAATTCAGAGTACTTATCAAAAACCTATGGTGGCAGAGAAAACACTAAAAGTGGAGCAATTTTTGCTGATTATAGATGTAGCAAAGATATAGATAATGTTAAGCATCTCGTTCTGTATGGTCATAATATGACTGACAGAACTATGTTCGGCTCTCTCAAAGATTTTTTTAATCATGACGATCGAGCATGGAAATTATATAATGAATCTACAGTACGAATATATACACTTGATGCAATATACATTTACGAACCTTTTTCAATATATGCAACAACAAAATTTGATAATTATGTAAAACAAGATTTTGCAAGTGAGAATGAATGGATCAACTTTCTTATAGCTATATATGATAAAGGGGTATATTATGGGAAAAAAGATATGAGTAGTTATATAAAAGCAGATACACACCTTATAACTTTGTCTACCTGTACAAATTACAGTGCAAATTATTCACAGCAAAGATTTGTCCTTCATGCTATACTGACAAATATAATACTGTTGAATTAATTCGAATTTATTTCCTTGCAAAACAAGAGAAACGGAGCTTTTATGTTAAAAAATCTTAGAAACAAAAAAAAGCACCAAAACGAATCTGATGAAATATTTCTAATCGAAGACTGTATATCAGAAGAAGAGAAATGTAATAATTTAATAACTCTGGAAATGATTGAAGATAAACAATCCGATAATACGAAAAACATTTTTCCGATAAAGAATGATTTCCAAACTAAAAATGAAATAACGTCAGAAAATGAATTATCGAAATTTGAAACCGCTTCAGAAGCATCATTTCTCAGCTCTTTAGAAAATTTCTCTTCTGATAAAATCGATTATTTTGAGATACCAAAGAAAAAGAAAAAGAACAACGCAGCCACATATATTAGAGCCGGAGTTCTTGTTGCTTGTGTAGGAACTTTTATATTCTCAGGGATAAAAATTATAAATTGGTATGTTGATTCAATAAAAGCAAATAATATATATAACCAGATTCAAGATGAATTTAATAGGACAAGCGCTCTTTCCGCCGCAAAAGTATCAATTAAAAATTCAAAAACGCTGACTCTTAACGAGATGATCGGTTCTGATGTAGATGGTATAGATTTCACGCCACCAGAATTATTAAGCTTATATCAGGATTTAAAGAAAAAACTAAATGATGCAATACAAACAGGCAAATATCCAGATACAATCGGTTGGATAAAGATCCCCGGTACACGAATCGATTATCTTATTGTTCAAGGTATCGATAATGAACAATATCTTACCAAGACACCTGATGGTATCGAAAATAAGCATGGTTCGATTTTCGCTGATTTCAGAACGGATAAAATCTACTCAAACAACCGACATATAGTTTTATACGGTCATAATATGTCTGACGGCAGTATGTTCTCCGCTGTTGAAGATTTCTTCTGGCCATATTCTAACTGGGATCTTTTCAATACAACAGAAATACAAGTTATAAACCCTGATGGATTGTATATTTATAAACCGTTCTCGATGTACAAAGCAACCAAAGGCAATAATTATATCAAATACGAGTTTGAAAATGATGGGCAATGGGTTGAATTTCTTCAAAATATATATGATCAAAGTTTATTTGCAGGTTGGACTTCGAATTATAAAAAGTATATCAACAAATCAACTAAAATACTCACATTCTCAACCTGTACGAATAATATGCTTGACGAACATGAAAGATATGTACTTCATGCAGTGCTTGTAGATATTATCCGTGATGATGATTAAAACTATATTATAAATAAGATCAGGATGCTTTTTATGGCATCCTGATCTTATTTATAACCTAATTAAACTTAGTCATTCAATGATGAAAATGCATCTATTGTTGTGTTCATAGCATTTGTAACAGAGGCTTCAGCTGCTTCCCATGTAGAAGCGAATGTATTCTGACCATTTGTAACAGATGTGCTGATTACATCTCTGATTCCAGACCAGTTGAATACAACACCTAAATCATAAACACGATTTTCAAAAATAATATCAAGCATTTCTTTGGATTCGTTATCAACGAAACGACGGTTCTTTAACATCTGATCATAGTATGCTGTGTTGAGTGTATCCTCGGAAGCTTCGCAAAGAGCGGAAAGAACCAATGCTGAGAAATCTTTGTCTGCTGCTTGGATCGGAATACAATAGCCCGGTACCGGGAAGGTAGATACATTGCTGTAATAATTATCTTGGTTCATGTCATATTTCGGAAGTGGCAAAATACCATATTCGAAATACTTGTCTGCTAAATCACGTAAGTCAACAAGACACATTGTTCTGAGAAGAGTTTTACCTGCTGCAAGCTGTTCAGATGCGAGATAATAACAATCTTCGAATCCTTCACCAAGAGCTGTTGACTGGAGATCTTCGATTATAATCGAAGATTGTCTGTCACCCATTACTTCGGCAAGTTTAGCTATAACTGCTTGAGCTTGGGGTGTATCAATTGTTATAATTGGATTTCCATTGCCGTCTTTATCAACAAATCTTTGTCCGGCTGCAATAAACATATGTGTAGGTTCACCGCTGTTTATATATAAGCCCCACATATCTTTATATGTCATTCCGGCTTCACCATCGGTATCTGCTGTAACGTCTCTTGTTATTTGAAGCATTTTATCGATAGTCCATTCGCCGTTCAAAACGAGATCGTACAGATTTGGAACACTGTAGTTTTCAACAACATCTTTGTTAAAAATCATACACTGCGTACATTCATTATCAAGAATGCTGATATAACCAGTTGTGAAATATAATTTATTCATAATTTCAAGGTCTTCGTTTGCTCTCTGATCCCAATAAGCACCGTCAAGACGCATATTGTCGATTTCCTTGAGGTTGTAGAAGAAACCTTCACTTGCCATAACTGCCGCATCATTCATAAATGGAGCAAGAATGTCATATGTGGCATCCTGGCTTTGGTTTAGTGCTCTGATCATAGTGGTGATGCTTTCACCAGCTCCGGTTGCATAACCGGTGATTTTAATATCGAACTTTTCTTCGACAATGCTGTTACGTGCAAGAACCGCATCATTGATAAGCTCGTTGATCGTCTCATCACCAAAAATTTCTCTTGATTGGTAACGATCTCCCTGTTGTAAGCCACCGACAAGAATATTAACTTCCCTTCCGTCATAGGTATCGGTAGGAAGGCCTTCGAACAATACTTTTTCAGATGTAGTCGACTCTGTTGAAACTGTGGAATCTGTCAGTGAAACTGTACCTGAATTCGTATTGTCTTGGTTACATGCTGCAAATGGCAAAAGCAATAAAACTACGAGCAATAGAATGCTTAACTTTTTCAAACTCATGAAAATAAATCCTCCTGTTAAATTTGTTTTGTAATTCAACCAGTCTGATAAATAACCAGTTAGAAGTTGAATCTGCACTTATCAGTACAAACTAATATTAATATGATTATAATACAGAAGAATTGAAAAATCAACAAAAAAATATGAGAATATTTATGACTTTTTAGATATTTTATAAGTCAAATATTAATATATATTTAATTTAATATTAACAATATATAGTTTGTATTAATATTTCATCTAAATAAATTAAAATTGCTAAAATTGATTTTTTCACTTGACATTTAAAAACGTGTATGCTATACTTTTTAAGCACTTGAAAATGATGCGGAATTGTGTAATGGTAGCACGACAGACTCTGACTCTGTTTGTCTGGGTTCAAATCCTAGTTCCGCAGCCAAAACTGACTGCCGTAATTGATACAAATTGGTATTAGTTATGAAAGTTTATTCCATTGATGTAAATGAAATTATTTATATTTTGTGGGGCAAATTATTATGAGCATAACATATAGAGAAGCAACCATAGCGGATATAGAGATGCTTGTTAAGCTGCGACTTGAGTATTTGACTGCGGATAGAGGAACTTTATCAGAAAAAGAGATAATTGAAATAAGCAATCAATTATATAGTTATTTTCAAGAAAGTATTGAGGTTTCTTTTGTTGCAATTTTTGCCGAAGAAAACTCGAGTGTTGTTTCAACAGCTTATCTTGCTATTTCAACTAAGCCTGCAAATCCCAGCTTCATTACAGGAAAAAATGGTACAATTTTGAATGTTTATACAAAACCTGAATTTAGAAATCAAGGAATTGCAACGCATGTGCTGACGCTATTAATTGAAAAAGCTAAAAACTATAATATTTCTAAACTCGAATTATCCGCAACTGAAATGGGGAAGCCTTTATATCAAAAATTAGGATTTATTGATAAGCACTCCAAATATACTGATATGCAACTTCAAATATTATAAATAACCGGAAATCATGAACATTTCATTCATCAATTCAAACCTTTTAACGATACCTGTACTTTTTTAATTTTTCCTCTATTGCTTGTGGAAAAATTAAATTGTATCAATAACAGTTATGTTGAACAAAGCAGCCAATGTTATTGGTTGCTTATTTTTTTGTATTTTAAGTTACTCTTCACTTAACAAATAATTAACCTACATTATAATATTTACATGTTGCTTTATTGCGTAGTTTTGTTATAATAATATTCAATGTAAGATGAGAAAATTAAGATATAAGTCTTTAAATTTAGGTTACTTAAGAAAGAGGATGGTCATAATTATGAGATACTTGATTAATACACTCGTAGTCATAACTATATATTTATATTTTCTCAAGCCCAGCATGAGAAGAAAACCGGTAAAGCACTTTCTCGGAGTGAAATTTGCTCATCGTGGATTACATAATTATCTGACACCTGAAAATACACTATCATCGTTTTCGAGAGCAGTGAATGACGGTTTTGGCATTGAGCTTGATATCCATCTGACAAAAGACGGCGAAATAGTTGTTTTCCATGATTATGATTTATTGCGAGCGTGCAATGTAAATAAAAAAATATCCGATTTAACATATACTCAGATTAAACAATATATGATTTTTGATTCTGATAACAGTATACCTACATTCAAAGAAGTTCTTAAACTGGTCAGTGGAAAGGTTCCATTGCTTATTGAAATTAAAGCAAGTAATAAAATTCTCGGTTTCAGGATATGCAGAGCTGTAGTAAAACTGTTGGATAATTATAATGGCAGCTATTGTATAGAGAGTTTTAATCCGTTATATTTGTTCTGGTTCAGACATAACAGACCTGATATAACACGCGGTCAGTTAATGTGCAAGTTCCCATATCGTCATAAAAAGAGATATTTTTTATTTATTTTTCTGCTGCGTTCAATGCTTCTTAATGTGCTTGCAAGGCCGGATTTTCTTGCATACGACTATAAGCACAAATATTTACTATCGGTTCGTCTTTGCAGGTTGATATTCCGCACTCCAATGTTTGCCTGGACGGTACCGGATGAGCTTCTTGAAAGCGATGCTCTCAGAAAATATAATTCATTTATATTTGAAGAAGAATAAAGGCATGTTGCTGACTGACAGTAACATGCTTTTTTAATTTTTATACAAATCAGCAATTATCAACCTTTAGTTGGGAATTATTGCATCATGGTTCTTTTGAGGGTTAGTATTATACAACTTCAAGATTACTTATCAAAGCTTGGATACCCTTCCCTGTTTTTGCGGAAATGCTGATTGCATCTTTTGGAATCAAATCTTCTTCGATAGCAACATCGTATTTGTTATAAATTGTGATTGTTGGTTTATCTGTAGCTCCAAGCTCCTCGAGCAGTTTATCGGTTACTATCTGCTTCATCATTCTTGTTTCATATTTTTCGGAGGCATCAACCAACCGGATAATTATATCGGCGTATTTGACTTCCTCAAGAGTAGATTTGAATGCTTTAACAAGATGATGAGGTAACCTGCTTACAAAACCAACAGTGTCTGTTATCAGAAATTCCTTCCCGCTCGGCAGACGTAATTTTCTTGTTGTCGGGTCAAGCGTTGCAAAAAGTTTATCCTCTGCAAGTATCCCTGCATTGGTCAATGCATTCATCAGAGTTGATTTGCCGGCATTGGTATAACCGACGATTGCAATTGTTTTAATACCTGACTTCAGTCGTCTGGCTCTTTTTATACTTCTTGTTCTTTCCAGATCGTTAATTTTGCTTTCAAGAGCTGAAATTTGACGTTTAAGATGTCTGCGATCACTTTCTAATTTGCTTTCACCCGGACCTCTTGTACCGATACCACCGGCAAGCCTTGACAGCTGAGCGCCTTTGCCGATAAGTCTGGGTGCTGTATATCGCAAGCAAGCAATTTCTACTTGCAGTTTACCTTCGGCTGTAGTCGCATGCTGGGCAAAAATATCAAGTATAAGCATTGTTCGGTCAATAACCGGACAATCTAAAATATCCTCAAGATTTGCAATCTGGGAAGGTGACAACTCATCGTCAAATACAACCAGAGAAATTTCATCATCAGAGTCGTATCTTGTCTTTATAAATTCAGAAAGCTCTTTTGCCTTTCCGCTTCCGATATAAGTTTTAGTATCCGGCTTATCCTTGGGCTGTGTAATTCTTGCAACACAAACTGCTCCTGCCGTATCAAGCAGTCTTTCCAGCTCCGATATTGATTCCTCAGTAGTTTCATCGTTTCCCAATGCAACAAGTACAGCATTAGGCTTTTTTTCATTAAATTCTTTTAATATCATGTATTTTCTACCTCACTATTATAAACTGATAAATGAATATAATTTTTTAGTATTAATATTTTAATTCATTTAATGGTTAAAATAAAAAAATATCTCGCAGCGGTAATAACCAGTGCGAGATCAACCTTATCGGTAACCTTAAAGGTAAACAATTATTGAATGTTGAACTTTTTCTTAAATTTATCAACACGACCGCCGGCATCAACAAACTTTTGCTTACCGGTGAAAAACGGATGACATTTTGAGCATATATCAACTTTAATATTTTGTTTTGTTGACCGAGTGGTAAATTCCTCGCCGCATGCACACTTTATAGTAGTTTCTTTATATTGCGGATGTATTCCTGTTTTCATCTTCCTAATGCTCCTCTCTTTTGATAACACTTAGTAATATAACATATTCCGCAGAAAAATGCAATAGTTTTTTTCATTTTTTATACTAAAACAACCCTAAATTTATTAATTTCGTATAGTTTCATAACTTTATAATATGACGACAATTTAATCTTATACATTCATTATAATATTTTGGCTTGCATTTTTATATTTTTAAAGATATAATAAATATATAAAATGTAATGGCTAAGTACCATGAAGGAGAAAACCTAAGATGAAAAAAATATTAGCATTCATTCTTGCAACATTTATGATTTTTGCTTTTTCTGCTTGCGAAGAAGAAAAAGTGTCGCTTGATATATTGACACTAAAAGGGCCAACCGGTATAGGTATGGTAAAGCTCATGAAGGATAATCCAGACTACAACTTCACAATTTCCAGTGCACCTGATGAAATTGTTGCTGCTGTTATTAAGGGCGAATATGATATTGCAGCTGTACCGATCAATCTAGCATCAACCTTATATGCAAAAACTAACGGTGAGCTTCAGATAGCTGCTATAAATACATTAGGTGTTCTTTATATCCTTGAAAACGGTAATACAATCAATTCACTTGAAGACCTGGAAGGTAAAAAAATCTATGCAACCGGTCAGGGTTCAACACCGGAATATATATTAAATGCTCTACTTGAGAAAAAAGGTGTAAACTGCGAAGTTGAATATTTGACCGAACATACCGCGCTTGTTACTCAGATGGTCAGCGGAGATATTCTCATTGGTATGCTGCCGGAACCTAATGTAACAACTGCATTATCAAGTAATCAAGACCTCAGAATTGCTCTCGATTTAACTGAGGAATGGAACAAGTTATTTGATTATGAGCTTATTCAGGGTTGTATAATTGTAAATAAAAAATTTGCTGAAGAAAACGAAAATACTCTTAAAACTTTCTTGAAGGATTATAAAGCTTCTGTTGACTATGTAAATGCAAATCTCGATGATGCAGCAACTTTATGTGAAACATATGAAATTATACCAAAAGCAGCACTTGCAAAAAAAGCTATTCCCAACTGTAACATCACATATATTGACGGTGATGAAATGAAGTCAATGACTCAGGGTATATTCAATATGCTTTACGAACAAAATCCTCAGTCCATCGGAGGAGCTATACCCGATGAAGCAATATATCGTTAAGCATCCAAAAATAAAAAATATTTTATACACCACAGCTTCAGCTCTTTTTTGGGTTGGGCTGTGGTGGTTTGCTTCCTTTTTAATAAATAAAGAAGTGGTACTTCCCTCCCCCGTTGCTGTTATAATGAGATTATTCATTAACGCGGCAAAACCTGATTTTTGGATTATAACATTTCTATCCTTACTCAGAATAATAATCGGATTTTTATCTGCTTTGATTTTAGGTATTATAATATCCTTTCTTTCATATTATATAAAAATATTCAGAACATTGTTTTCACCGATAATAAATATTTTTAAAGCAGCTCCGGTTGCCTCATTTATTATATTGCTGTATATTTGGCTCAGCACAAATATAATACCTGCGGTTACAGCTTTTATTATTGTTCTACCTATTATATGGGAAAATATCCATGCAGGTTTAAATAATACGGATAAGAATTTGAATGAAGTCTGTGAAATATACAGAATCAAAGGTTTTAAAAAAATTAAACTATTCTACATTCCTTCAATAAAACCATACCTGTCTGCGGCAGTTCTATCATCCTTCGGAATGGCGTGGAAAGCAGGTGTTGCTGCTGAAGTTCTGACAACACCTAAGTATTCAATTGGAAAGCAATTGTATAATGCAAAAATATATCTTGAATCTGCAGACTTATTCGCATGGACTGTTGTTATAATAGTTATAAGCTTTATTATTGAACGGATTTTTATAAAAAGGTTAAAAAAGAAAATATGATTAAAGCAGATGAAATATTTAAATCATTCAATTCAAAACCGGTACTTTCTGATCTGTCATTCAACCTGCCGTCCAACGGATTTTTTGCTATAACAGGTATATCTGGCAGCGGTAAAACAACGCTTATACGCCTCATCGCAGGTCTTGAGAAGCCTGATAGCGGGACAATCAAGGTTGATGGTCAGGTCAGTGTTGTATTTCAAGAAAATAGATTATTTTCCTGGCTGAATGTTAAAGAAAACATAATACTTGCCGGTAATACGAATACAGATATTTCGAATATGTTGAAAACTCTTGGACTTGAAAGCGAAGAAAGCAAGATGCCTTCTGAACTTTCAGGAGGAATGCAAAGACGAGTTGAATTAGCAAGAGCCTTATCTTCAGACTTCGATATTTTATTGCTTGACGAACCTTTCAACGGGCTTGACGATGATAATATTAATAACATTACTTCTGTATTGCTTGAAATCGCACAGGATAAAGCAGTTATTATAATAACTCATGACAGAAATTATGTTTCGAAATACGCTGATAAAATAATCGAAATTGAAAATTAGCATCTGTCCTTCAATGTCATTCCTGCGCTTGAATATCCGAGAACTGTAAGAGATATATTATCACCCGACACATAATTCAATGAAAATACAAGCATAATTCTTGTGTTTTCGTTTAACTTAATTTTTAAGTTATTTCTTTGTCCTAAAAATGAGGTTCCGGCAATAATAGATCCTATAATCTGAGGCTGCAGCGTTACAACTGCATCATTTAAAGGTGTAAAGGTATTATCTGGTGTTGTTGAAATATAAACCTGAGCCTTGATTACTTGGGTGGTTACAGATGTTGATAACGGATTTGTATTCGTAAAATAAATGTTCAGATCGGATAATATCGATTTTTCCGGCAATAAAAAAGCAATATTCTGCTGACCGGTTATTATCTGTCCACTGCTTGTTATTGTTAAAGAATTAAATGTACTACCGAAACCGATAGCCGATGCCTGACCGTTTTCAGTACCTGATGGCGTTATTAAAATTATTTGCTCACCTGAAGAGTACGGTATTAGAAATTCATTATTTTCTCTGTGTCTTCCATGATTACATCCTGGACAGTCAAATCCCATGAAACCGATACCCGAAACAATATTTGTATCTCTGCTGTTACAGTTATCAGTACTTGGCATAGCGGTATTTCGCCTGCTATTTCTGAAAAAGCTCATATATTTATTAACCCCTTACATATTTTCTTAATAATAAGTATATGCTTTAAAAAATATAGTGATAAAAAACTCCCGTCTTATACGGCAGGAGTTTTTTATGTGATTTAAAAATTATTATTTTTTATTATTCTTTGAGACGAATACAACAAGACCAATTACACCTATTACTGCAACAGCAATAATAATATATACATACCAGTCAAGTCCATCGTTAAGACCGGGAACGACGCTTTCTTCTGAAATTGTTGCGCTTTCTTCAAGTGTACCGAGTGAAAGTTTGATAACTGGTGAATAAATATAAATTTCTTCCGCTATTTCGGTATCAGTCTTCATAAGGTTTGTCTTATATCTGCAATAGAAAGCAGCTTCACCTTCAGCTTTTGCTGTGAATGTGTTGCCATCAACGGTTACAAGGTCATCACCCCAGAGCATTACAATCTCAGCCTCTGCGCTGAGTGCGGTTTCTTTACCGTTGTAGTTTACGGCAGTAAGATCAATTGTCTTTGAAGCATTTAGGTCAATTTGGTAATCGTAACTTTCACTGACAACTTCCTTTGCCATTGTACTGGTCCATTGTGCATAGTTTGTAGTCAATCCAAATATACCCATCATGTAATATTGATCGAAAACACTACGATCTGTATAAGTCCAAGGCCATGAGGTGATTCCTCTGTGATTTGACTCAGTGAGAAATTCCTGATTAATACCATTATAATCTTGATTGAATGTTGTGTTATACAACTGTGTTGACATTAAAACTGAGCGGATACTCTCTACAGGTGTAGCTGCATTTGTCAAGCCACTGCATAGATAGCCCATTGACATACCAGACATTACTTTCTGAAGTGCAAGAAGTTGAGCAGAGTTAAATGAAATGACACACATCTGATCATAAAAATCATATTCTTCAACCAGTCTTGCAAGCTCTGTAATAAGCTCAGCTTTACCAGATTTAATTTCTACAAATATGAGTGTGCCCTTATCCTTGAATTCCTTGAAATAATCTTCAAGCGACGGGATTTTGACATCTGTATACTTTGAATCGCTTGCATGAGTATCTATCAGGAATTCATGTAATTCTGCATATGTATAGTTTTCGATATTCCCGGTTCCGTTTGTAGTTCTTGCAAGATCGCCATCATGCATTACAACAAGAATGTTATCTTTTGTTATGTATATATCGTTCTCTATAATCTGAGCACCAAGCTGCGCAGCAAGTTTAGAGCCTTCAATTGTATTTTCGGGTGCGAGAGAGGGTACGCCTCTGTGTCCAATTACATATATTTCTCTTGTAAATGAGTTTTCTTCAAAATTTTCGGTGAAGCACTTCTCTGCTTGTGCAACATCGCTTACAACGATACCGTTCGCGCCGCTGAGTATGAGTGCCATATCCTGCGCTTCTGTTTCATTTTCGGGAGCTTCAACCCATACGGTTACAAGCAGTTGCTGAAGAAAGCTTACAAGCTCTTTCTTTGCCATTGAATATGGAAGAATTGCAATCTTTGAACTGTTACTGTTTACGGTCTCTCTGATTGTCATTAATGCAGCTTCATCGGTTGCACCGTCAGCAAAAATTATAGCTCCGCGTGCCATCTTATATGATGTTCTCGCATATTGTACTATCACTGTATCAGATGAAGCAATAAGTACATCATCAATTTCATTATCATTAAGATAAGTTACAAGAACATCAACAGATGTATTGCTTGATGGAATGAATCCGGCAATAACCTTATTTTCGAGTTTTGCATAAGCTTCTTCAATAGTAGCAAGCTTTGTGCCATCCTTATCAACAACTTCGCCTGCATCATTCAAATTGAATATAGCTGTTGCAGGTGAATTAGTCAGTATGTTATCATAATCATCAGCTGTCTTTATGTATGAAACAACTGTTGGAGTTGTTGTAAGGTTTGATGTAAAATCTCGAACATCAACCAAAGCTGGTTTTGCTTTGGGCTGTTCAGGAATTTCAAGTTGCAATGAAACCTTGACGCTGTCAATAATCATTTTACCTGATGATACTTGAAAACCAATTTTACCTTTTGTATAGCTGCTTGCAGCATCGGAATAAAGCAGGATTTTTTTACCGATACTCTCAGATACATAATTCTGATAAGCTTTTACTGTCAATGTATATTGTTTTGTATCACTAATTACTTCGGTATAAGCTGTTTTATTGCTAACTTTCCAAGCATCGGAAGGATCTCTTTCAGCAAATTCAACACCATTTGCTGCTGTTGCATCTTTTCGCACAGCCATCTGATAATAAGGAAAATTATTATTCTGAACTCTGTACATAACAGACATCCATCTTGATGTATCAGATGCTTCCGTAATAGTAGCTGTTGCTTCAATCTTATAATCACCGAAAGAACTAAGGTAATCCGGAAGGAGAAGTCTTGTTGCTCCTGTCGGAGTTGCATCAACAATCAACTTACCATCAGATATTGTTGCATCTTTACCCTGTATTTTAGAAATGCCTTCAAGATCAGCTTCATCATCAAAATCGTTTTCATAGATAACATAATCCTCTTCATCAGCTGTTTTAACAACAATGAAAAGTACATAGTCGGTATTTTCATAGGTACCATTGAAAATATACGCACCTCTTGCGGTTGCGGCAAAGGTTGTTCCGTTGAGAGCAGCACCGTCATTAGCGACGGTCCAAGTGATTTTGTCGCAGGAAACTGTGCCGAATGCGTAATCAGCAAGATCAACAGTATCTCCTACTGTTGCCGATATTGCAGGAGATGTGTCGCTGATAATAGTTAAATCATCCGCAATAGTTGTTATTCCCATCATCGGCAATAACATTGTTAGCATTAAAATTAAGCTTAATGCTTTGAATGAAAACTTCTTCATCGTATCTTCCTTTCTAATTCTAATATTAATTGTAAAACAATCAAATATTTTTCTGCATTTAATTTTACGCAGAATTTACATTGTGTATTATTATATAACGACATTTAATAAAAATCAACTGAATAACTTGAAAATATAAAAATTTTTTGGTATAATTAATTTATACCTTTTATATAATGTGTAAATATAATATTAAATTTATTTGAAAGAGATAAAATGAGAACACTAACAATAAATAAAAATGACAGTAATATAAGACTTGATAAATTTCTCGGGAAATATTTTCCTACAATGCCTAAATCACTAATGTATAAATATATTAGGTTGAAATGTATCAAAATCAACGGAAAAAAAGTTGTGGAAACTCAGAACCTTAACGAAAATGATGTTCTGACATTTTTCATCAGTGATGAGTTCTTTGGTGCAAAAAAAGAAAATCAATTTATGTCTGTCAAACCAAACGTTAATGTTGTTTTTGAAGACAGCAATATTATTATTGTTAATAAACCGTCAGGTATGATAGTTCATTCTGATGACAAAGAAGAATTCAATACTCTGATAAATCATGTAAAAGCATATCTATATCAGAAGAAGGAATATAACCCTGAAAGTGAGAACTCATTTTCACCCGCACTCTGCAATCGCATTGACAGAAATACCGAAGGATTGATTATTGCCGCAAAGACAGCTGAGGCTCTCCGAATATTAAATGACAAAATTAAAAACCATGAAATTGAAAAGAAATACCTTTGCGTTGTTCACGGAATACCGAAAAGCAATGAAGAGACACTGACAGATTACATCGAAAAGATATCTGATGAAAACCGTGTTATACTGTCTAAACATAAAAACGCATCAAATAAGATCGCTGTCTTAAAATATAAAAACATACAAACAAACCCAGTAAAAAAGCTTACACTTCTCGAGGTTACATTAATAACCGGCAGAACACACCAGATACGTGCACAGCTTGCAAACATTGGTCATCCATTACTTGGTGACGGAAAATACGCGGAAAATAAAGAAGACAGAAAGGCGGGATTTGTATCCCAAGCACTTTCTGCCTATACATTGACTTTTAAATTCAATCCGCCTGCAACTTCACTCGAATACTTGAACGGAAGGATATTCAATGCGAGTAAACCTGACTTCCTAAAGTTATTTTGAAAGCTTCTTAATTATTACACTCCACAATTCATCCCGTCCGTAACCCTTTAATGATGAAAAAAGCATTATTTCGGTGTTCGGACGGATGTTTTTATCTACTGCAAGTGCAGCAGCTGCCGTTGACAGTTCAGTTTTATTCAGTTTATCGCTTTTAGTTGCGACAATTGTATATGGCACTGAATAAAAATTCATCCATTCGAGCATTGTGATATCATCCGGTGTCAAACCGACCTTGATGTCAACGAGCTGTAAAACCAGCTTTAAAGCATCATTCTGAGCAAAATAAGCTTCCGTTAGCTCAGCCCACTTTTCTTTTTCGGAAAATGGTCGACTTGCAAAACCATATCCCGGTAAGTCGACAAGAAACATTTTTTTATCTATGTTATAATAATTGACGGTGATGGTTTTACCCGGTTCTCCGCTGACTCTTGCAAGCTTTTTGCGACCGAGCATTGTATTTATTAGCGACGATTTACCAACATTGGAGCGTCCTGAAAGCGCAATTTGAAAGAGACTACTTTGAATCAATTGAGATTTTAAACCAGCAGTAATAGTAAGCTCGATATTATGAAGATTCAGATTTCCATAATTCATTTTCATTTTTTTATACTAATATCCTTTCAAGTGTATTGAGAAAACAAATAAAATCTAAATTATTCATTTGAAAGTTTAATGTCAAAGGCATACTTGATAACCTCTGAAATATGAGTAACAGGGATAAAGTTGATACCATCCTTTACACATTGATCAAAATCCTTAATATCACTTTCATTATCCTTAGGAATGATAATAGTTTTTATACCTGCTTTAAATGCAGCTGAGCTTTTCTCACGCAGCCCACCGATTTTCAACACTCTGCCTGTGAGGGTGATTTCGCCCGTCATAGCAACGCTTTGCTTGACAGGCTTATTCAACAACTCGGACAACAGTGCTGTTGTTATTGTTATACCTGCCGATGGTCCATCCTTTGGGATTGCGCCTTCAGGGACATGAATATGTATATCCTTCTTAGTATGGAAGTCTTCATCTACACCAAGTTCGGTTGCATGCTTTCTGATATAACTAACTGCTGCTTTTGCTGATTCCTTCATGACATCACCAAGCGATCCGGTTAGTTCAAGCGTGCCATTGCCCACCATAGAAACAACCTCAATTCTCAGCATATCTCCGCCGTATTGAGTCCATGCCAGACCGTTGACCATACCGATCTCATCGAATTCATTGACATGCTCAGCAAGATATCTTTCAGGCCCGAGTAGATCACGAATTGCATTGGGGGTTACAATGTAAGATTTGATTTCGTTTGCAACGATTTTTTTTGCAACCTTACGGCAAATCGAAGCAATTTCCCTTTCGAGGTTTCTGACACCGGATTCCATGGTATAGCTGTTTATCAGAAGAAGAATGGAACTATCTTCGAATTTTAATAGTCGTTTTGTAAGTCCATGCTTTTTCATCTGCTTGGGTATCAGGTGATTTTTTGTGATTGCCAGCTTCTCACTGTCGGAATAACTATCCATCTTGATTATTTCCATACGATCAATAAGTGCTGACGGAAGAGTATCTATAGTATTCGCTGTCGCAATGAACATACATTTCGACAAATCAAAAGGAAGCTCGATGAAGTTATCTCTGAAGGCTCTGTTCTGTTCCGAATCAAGAACCTCAAGAAGCGCAGCCGATGTATCACCGTAAATCGAATTCCTGCCTAATTTATCTATTTCATCAAGCAGAAGCAACGGGTTTGATGATCCAGCAAGTTTCAGTGCGTTGATTATCCTACCCGGCATTGAGCCTACATAGGTCTTTCTATGCCCTCTGATTTCAGCTTCATCCTTGATACCACCGAGTGAAATGCGTACATATTTTCTGTTTACTGCTCTTGCAATGCTTTTGGCAATCGAGGTTTTGCCAACACCGGGAGGACCTACAAGGCAGAGAATCTGTCCATCGAGTTTAGGAGCAAGCTTTTTAACTGCAATGTATTCGAGGATTCTCTGCTTAACCTTTTCAAGACCATCATGATCAGCATCAAGAATTTTTCTTGTCGAGTCAAGATCAAGTCTTTCTTTAGTTTGCTTTTCCCACGGAAGCTCAAGGCAAACCTCAACATAATTTCTGATAACAGTACCTTCAGCACTCCCGAAGGGTGTGTTGCTGAGTTTTTCGGCTTCCTTTAACAGTTTATCTCTTACAGCAAGCGGTAGCTTTGCTTCAATTATTTCATTATAATACTCGTAAGGTTCCGAATCGTTGTCGTTCTTGTTTAATCCAAGCTCTGCCTGAATGACATTAAGCTGTTCTTTCAGATAAATATCGCGCTGATGTTGTTGCAATCTGTACTGAACCTTGTTATGTATAGTACCTTCAAGCTCAAGTAACTCAATTTCCTGCTCAAGAGCTGTAGTGATTTTATTTAACCTGGTCAGCTCATTGACTTCTTCAAGGATATTTTGTTTATCCTGAGATTTTTTAAGTGCAGTTGCAGCAATAAGGTCGGAGAGATAACCTGCTTCCTCAGTATCCTCGATAAGTTTGATGACTTCATCCGAAGGCTTTGGTACAAAGGTCAGATAATTATAAAATGCTGCTTTAGCACCTAATATTGCAACTTTGATCATTTTATGATCGTAGCTAAAGTTGAATTCATTGGGTAATACTCTTGATACATAAACATCGTCATTGATATCAAAGGTTAACATTTCAGCTCTGAATAATCCTTCAACAACGACCTGATAATGCTTGTTTTCAAGTTTCAGTGATTTTTTTATTTTTGCTACAACACCTATACTATAAAGACCCTCACGAGTAATTTCAATATCTGCAGTATCCTTCTGAGCAACGAGAAAAATTAATCCGTCATCGTCTTCAGCTGTTTTAATCGCATTGATAGACTGGTTGCGGGCAATTTCAAAACTCGTAATCAGACGTGGGAATGCGACAATTCCACGTAGTGGTATTGTATTGTATAAACTTTTTTTAATTAACATGTCTGTCATATAATTTTCTTTATAATGAGAAAAAACATCACAATATTTCTGCGTTTGTGATGTTGCCTCATACCCTTTCTAAGGTAATTTATATTAAACTTATTTTAAATACCAAGCATTGCAGCACCTATTATACCGGCATCATTTCCAAGCTGTGCAATTTTGATTTTTGTTCTTGCTGTGCTGTCTCTCGCATATTCTTCTTTATCAACAATTTTCATGAGCGGTTTCAGAAGATAATCACCTTCGCCGCTAACTCCACCGCCGATGCTTAGAACTTCGGGCTGAAAGATATTGATAACACTGACAATACCGCTTGCAAGATAGCCGATGTATTTATCAACGACCTCCTGCCCTGCCTTGTCGCCTTGCTTTGATGCGGTAAATGCCGTTTTGCCACTGACCTTGTTGATATCATTGCCGGTCATTTCCCACATAATTGTGTCTTTTGTTAATAAAAGTTTTTCCTTTGTCATTCTGATGAGTGCAGTAGCTGAAGAATAGGATTCCCAGCAGCCTTTTCTGCCACAGGAACAGGGTACACCGTCATGTTCAATAACAATATGTCCAAGTTCAGGACCGCAGAAGTTAAATCCGCTATACACTTTTCTGTTAATTATACATCCGCCACCAACACCGGTGCCGAGAGTGATCATGACAGAATTGTTGCAATTTTGTGCAGCACCACAGATTGTTTCGCCAAGTGCTGCTGCATTTGCATCGTTTTCAATAAGTACCTTTTTTATTCCAAGAAAGTTCTGTAATCTTTGAACAAGGGGATAATTGACCATTGGAAGATTACAGGAATAATCAACAGTACCGCGGTTTTGGTTTGCAATACCAGGCGTCGCTACACCGACATATCTGATATCTTTCATTGTAAGGTTCATTCTTTCGGCAAGACTAAGGCAAAGCTTCGCCATATCCTTAACGATTTCATCTGCTTCTCTTTCAGCAAGTGTGGGAACACTGTCCTTAATAAGAATCTTGCCGCTTTCGTCAGTAATACCGGCAGCAATTTTTGTTCCTCCAAGATCTACACCAATATAATAATTCATAAGAATTCCCTTTCTGAATTGATTATTGATTATCAGCTATATTCTGCATTAAACGTTTATTGAATTCAAGAGCAGTATTATAGCCCATTTTTTTCTGTCTGTTATTCATTGCTGCAATTTCGATTATAACTGCAAGGTTTCTACCGGGTTGTACCGGAATTGTTATTGATGGGATTTTGATACCGAGAATTTCTGTATATTCGTCATCCAGCCCAAAACGTTCGTAGAATTTTCCTTTTTCCCACATCTCAAGGTTCAGTATCAGGTCAATTTTCTCGGATAGTTTCACTGCACCCATTCCAAAAATTCTGCGTACATCAATTATACCGATTCCTCGCAGCTCTATGTAGTGTCTGATAAGTTCGGGTGCGCTTCCAACAAGAGTTTTTGCCGAGACTTTTTTGAGTTCAACCGCATCGTCTGCAATAAGACGGTGCCCTCTTTTGACAAGTTCAATTGCAGTTTCGCTTTTACCGATGCCGCTATCGCCGAGTATTAAAATTCCTTCACCGTAAACCTCAACCAGTACACCATGCCGGGTGATACGCTCAGCGAGTGCAATATTCAAATATGCAATAAGCGCTGCCATAAATGATGATGTTGTATCCCAGGTTCGATAAAGTGGGGTATTATATTTCTCACAATAGCATTTTAATTCTTCAAAAATCTCAAGTGAGTTCGAAACAACAACTGCAACAACACCATGTGAAATGAATTTTTCGAGATGCAATACTCTTTCATCATCAGGCAATGTCTGAAGATATTTATGCTCCATATTGCCTATTATCTGAATACGTCCACCTTCGAAATGACTGAAAAAGCCGGCAAGTGGCAACCCTGGACGGCTAACATCGGCTCTCTTTACCGTTATTTCTTCAACAAATGATGGAATAAAAATTTCTTCAAGTTGAAATTCAGCAGCAACCTCTGTTAGTTTTATAGAATATTCTAAGGTATTGCTCATACCTGTAACTTCCTTTCATATTAATATATATGATTGTTTTTTGAGTTTACGATTTCTATTATTATGTTCGAAAACACAAACTCGCTGGTTGAACAAGTTAAAATTAAAAAAGATGTTTCTATCTGTTCAACCTATAAGCCCACCGAACAGTACCATGTTATCTTTATAAAATACCGCAGATTGACCGGGAGTTATTGCTCTTAGCGGTATTTCTGAGGTTACTTTAACATAATTTTCAATAAATTCAACCTTGACGGGATATTTTTTTGAATGATAGCGTGTTTTGACCGTAACATATTCAGGTATGTCTTCAACCATAAAATTCAGGTTATCGGCTTTAAAGGTGTCTGTAAACTCATCACCAGTAACACCAACAGTTATATCGTTCATTTTAGTGTCAATTTTTGTTATGAATGCTCTTTCGCCGAGAACGATTCCGAGTCCGTGCCTCTGACCGATAGTGTAGTTGTGGATGCCCTTATGTCTACCGATTATTTTGCCATCTGAATCAATGAAATTGCCGGGTGGTGGCAGTTGCTCAGCTGAAAGATAATTATTTATGAACGAAACATAATCATTCGAAGGTATAAAACAGATTTCTTGACTTTCGTCATATTCAGCTGCAGAAAACACTTTCTTTGCATCGTTCTTCAAAATATTTTTGTATTCATTTGACAATGGAGTTATCAGCTTCGAAAGCTGTTTCTGGTTGAGTTGCCAGAGCATATAGCTTTGGTCCTTTTTCCCATCCTCAGCACAGAACACAGTGTATCTACCAATTTTCGGATCCTTATCAATCCTCGCATAATGTCCGGTTGCGACAAAGTCATAGCCTCTTTTATCAGCTTCGTCGCAGAGTGTTGCTATTTTTATATTGCTGTTACAGATAACGCAGGGATTTGGGGTTCTGCCCTTAAGGTACTCATTGACAAATTGATTTATGACGATTTCTTTGAATTCATCACGTTTATCAACTGTATCAAAATCAATCTCTGCCTGATCTGCAGCTTGTTTTGCTTTTTGAAGTGAGTCGGTATAGTTTTCGTGCATCATGATGTATAGCCCGAGTACCTGCATTCCGCTGTTTTTCAACTTTAAAGCACTCATTGCGCTGTCAACTCCGCCCGATAGACCGACGACAACCTTCTTATTCATGGTGATGATCGCAAGAACCGCAGCAGCCTTCGCAGACCATCAGATCGCTTGCATCTCTGCCGATTTTCTTGTAGTAGTCAGCAAGAGCGGCCTTTACAGCTTCTTCAGCAAGCACTGAGCAGTGTATCTTCGGTGCGGGCAGACCATCAAGTGCTTCGATTACTGCCTTGTTTGTCAGCTTGACTGCTTCATTGACGCTCTTTCCTTTGATAAGCTCAGTCGCCATGGATGAGGTTGCAATTGCTGCGCCACAACCAAAGGTCTTGAATTTAACATCGACTATAATATCGTCTTTTATTTTAAGATATATTTTCATTATATCGCCGCATTTTGCGTTACCAACTTCACCGACACCGTCAGCATTCTCTATCTCACCGACATTGTGGGGGTTTGCAAAATGGTCCATTACTTTTTCGCTGTACATATATTATTTCGACCTTTCTTCTTTAAGTTTTCTTTCGTACAACGGTGACATCATACGAAGTCTGTTGACTGCCCAGGTTACTTTTTCTGCGATATAGTCCATTTCTTCAAAGGTATTATCTGCAGACAGTGAAATTCTGAGAGAACCATGGCATATCTCGTGCGGTAGTCCCAAAGCACGAAGAACATGCGATGGCTCAAGCGAACTGGTTGAGCATGCAGAGCCGGTGGATGCACATATACCGTTCATATCAAGCAGCATGATAAGCCCCTCGCCCTCGATAAACTCGAAGGACATATTCAGGTTCTCATCAAGTCGGTTCTTAATATCGCCGTTTATTCTTGAATAAGGTATCTTTATTAACTTATCAGCCAGATAATCACGTAGCTTTCCAACCTTGTCTTTATCCGTTAAATCCGCAACAGCTTCCCTGAGCGCTTGCTCAAGAGCTATAACTCCGGCAACATTTTCTGTACCTGAGCGTTTTCCGCGTTCCTGACCGCCGCCTTCAATAAGGTTGCTCAGCCGTACACCCTTGCGTATATATAATGCGCCTATTCCCTTTGGTGCATGTATTTTATGGCCTGAGAGTGAAAGCATGTCCACTCCAAGCTCCTTTACATTAATCGGCAGCTTTCCGACAGCCTGTACAGCGTCGGTAAAGAACGGAATCTTATGCTTCCTCGCAATTTCTGCGAGTGCCTTTATAGGTTGAATTGTGCCTATTTCGTTGTTTGCATACATGACGGTTATAAGAATTGTATCTTCTCTGATGGCTTTTTCAAGGTCTTCGGGTCTTACAATACCGTTGTCATAAACATCAAGATAGGTAACCTCAAAGCCCTGCTTTATCAGAGCATCGAGTGTGTGCAAAATTGCGTGATGTTCTATTTTTGAGGTTATGATATGCCTGCCTTTTGTGGCATAAGCAGTGCCTTTTATTGCCCAGTTATCAGCCTCGGTGCCGCCTGAGGTGAATATTATCTCGTTCGCATCGCATCCGAGCAGTTCGGCAACCCCTTGTCTTGCTTTTTCAAGTGCAGCTTTAGCTTCTCTGCCGAGTGAATAAAGCTGGCTTGACGGATTGCCATAATAAGTTTCCATATATGGTAACATCGCTTCGATGACACTTTTTGACACTTTAGTGGTGGCGGCATTATCTACATAGATTAATTTTTTTTCTTTGTCACTCATTAACAAAACTTCCTTTCGTTTCTTTATTTCTCAGTAGCTTTACTTCTTTCCTGAGTTTTATGAATTTTTCTGTATAATAAGTCAGCGGAACAGCGAGTGATAATGCTGCTACCGCAGATAGTATAATTGCAAGTACACCAACAATCGGTTCTTCCTCTATTTTTTGCTTGAATGCAAAAACAATTTGATAGTTCAGTACAGCTACTGATGCAAGAAATAAAGAAAGGTATAACTGCATTATCGCAGAATAATGCTTCTTGCGGGAAATCGCATCATTGTATTCGGCAAATTCGCCTTCGGTGCGTCTGAAATAAGCAAAGCATTTATAACCGCAGGCAAGCTCGCTGCCATCTTTGGCTATCTCTGTAATTTCAGCTTCGCTGTCACCGTTTTCTACCGGTGCTTTCAAGGTCAGTATTCTGTATTTATAAAATGTTTCGGGTGGCAGCTCTATAAGCTCGAAATAATATGTCAAAGGCGATTTTTTAAACAATACAAGTCCCTTAACAGCCATGTAATTCAGCCATTCTGTCTCGTGTTGTTGATCCATAAAGAACTTATGATATCTAAAAGACATACGTAACACTCCTCTCGGTTTACTTTTTTATATAAAATATTGTTGAGGCAATCATTGTCTGCCCCAGAAAATAAGTAATTGCGTTAGAAAAGAATATCCACTGCGTGTCGTATGGTTTTGGGCAGGAGAACAGCTTCGCTATCTCTGCATTCAAATCAAATGTCATGCTCAGGCCGAGTATTATATCCGATAGACAGAAGAATGCAATCCCGACCGCAAGCAGAATTTGTGTCGGACTGTTAACAAGCGCAGCGGGAATCGAAAATGCTTTGACAGTTACAAAGATCAAGATAAATCCATATACAATCATGGGAATCAATAATGTTTCAAGTTTTTCCCTTCCTGTGATAAACAACAGCAGGAACGGAATATATACGATTGCGGAGATGATTATATCCTTCAATGAAATCCGTTGTATACCTGTGAGAGCGAGGATAAGCAGTATATGTTCAATAAAGAAAAATAACAGTCCTGCTTCAAAGCCCCAGCTCCATTTTAAACCGGCAGTGTATTTTGCTGCAAGCAAAAAGTCACCTATAAATCCGCATGCCAGTCCCGATATTACCAACCAAGAATATTGTAAATTGTTTTTTGAAAGCTTCCTCGCAAGTATACCGCAAACTAAAAAAACTGTTGAAGCAATCATTTTAAGAATGATTGTTGACTTGTTTACAGTAACCCCCGATGAATATATAATAACCGAAATCATCGAAATAACAAGCGATATTGCTGCAAACATAGCTATTACCCCATTATTGTGTTTTTTAATATGAATAATCTGCAATCTTATTCTTCATCAATGTTTCAATACTATTATACAGCAACACCATATTTATGTCAATACGATTTTGGGTTAAAAGTATGAATTCCTATAAAAATAGTAGACAATAAAAATAAATAAAAACAAATAAAAACAAATAAAATTTGTAAGCCTTTACAAGTAGTGCTTTATGATATATAATTAGTCATTATTACAACCCCTCGGAAAGGACTCATAAATGAAAAACAAAAAAATATTGCTGTTCAGCTTAGCAATCATCCTGTTATTTTCAATTGCAGTAGTAACTGCTGCATCTGTAAAGTATGCAACGGGGGACGACAATCCCAATATCGCACTTGGTAAAACAACTATTGCTTCGGGTGTCGAGGTCGAAGGACATAACCTTGAAGGTGAATATGCAACCGACGGCAATGCTTCAACACGCTGGTCGTCAGATAAATCGCTTCCTGGCTCACCAGTCTGGATTTATGTTGATCTCGGAGAAGTCTTACCGATTGCACAGGTCAATATCAGCTGGCAGACCGCAAATTCAAAGGATTACAGCATAGATATAAGCAGCGATTCGAAAAGCTGGGAGACAATTAACAACTTTACTTCCTCAACCCTTGCTTCGAATAACTACACCTCGCAATATCAGCTCCCTGCTATTAAAAATGCCCGTTATGTCAGAATCTATGCCAACAAAGGTAACGGCTACAACACTGTGTCAATATATGAAATTGAAATATATTCTAAATTTAACGTACCTGATGTGCTTTCAAAGCTGAAGAATAAGGCACCAACAATATCCGGTGACGGTACAAAGCTTGTACTTCCTGCTTCACCAAACGACGAATTTAACATCGAGCTTTTTGGTTCAAGTAATCTTCAGGTTATCGACCTTGACGGCAGAATACATACACCGCTTGTTAATACTGAGGTTGCGTTGCTTTACAAAGCGGTTCATAAAGATGATCCTTCGGTTATCCAGAAGGGCGATTTCAATGTAACTGTAACCGTACCCGGCAGGTATGAGATCGAAAGCAGTGACAATACAGTTCCTGCGGTATTGCCTGCACTCCGTGAGTGGAAGGGTGCAACAGGCGACTTTGTTCTGTCTGACAGTTCAAGGCTTGTTATTGCAGACAACAACCTTAACGAAACGGCTGAGATGATAGAGAGCTATTTCTCAGATATGCTCGGAATTTATATAGCTATTGCTTCGGGCGAACCGAAGAAAAGCGATATATATCTTGTATTGGATGACAGTATTCCTGAGCTTGGAGACGAAGGATATTACCTCGAAGTTGAGGATATATTGACTGTCAGTGCGCCTGCGGAAAAGGGTATTTTGTACGGTGGTATCAGTATAACACAAATTCTGTATTCCAACCGTGACAGCCTCACAATTCCTAAAGGTATTGCAAGAGATTATCCTGCTTATGAGGTCCGCTCCGGAATGATTGATGTCGCAAGAGCATGGATTCCGCTTGATTATATCGAGGAGATAACAAAATACTTCGCATGGTTCAAGCTAAACGAAATCCACCTGCATATAAACGATGTCGGTGCGAACAATTATTTCATTTTCAGGCTTGAGAGCGATGTTGAAGGACTGACCGCAACCGACGGTTATTATACTAAGGATGCGTACAGAGCATATCAAAAGCGAATGCTTAAATACGGTATCGAGGTTATTACCGAAATCGATACACCTGCTCATTCAGCCTGCTTCTCAAATGTTACCCCCTCCGTACCCATGCTAGATAATTACCATCTTGATATCAGCAATCCCGAAACGGTTGAGTTTATCAAAAATCTTTTTGATGAATATATAACAGGTGATGATCCTGTCTTTGTAAGCAAGAAGGTACACATCGGCACTGACGAATATCCGATAGAATACAGCGAACAGATGAGAGCATATACAAACGCACTTATCGAACACATAAACAGCCGTGGCTATACTCCCCGCTTCTGGGGTGCATTCGGAAATCAGGGCTTCAACGGAGTAACTCCGGTATCAGGTGATGCTCAGGCAAATTACTGGGCGACCGAGTTGTCCGACTACAAAACTCTGTACGATTACGGTTATGATATCGTAAATACCTGCGGCCCTATTCTTTATATTGTTCCGGCAGGAAATTATGGATTTGCTGACTATTTCGATCTTAAAGCGTTATATAAGGTCTGGCAGGTCAATTACTTTACTTTAGGCGGCGGTAATAAAATGCCTGACGGACACCCTCAGACAATCGGTGCCAGCTTCGCACTCTGGAACGATCTGCATACCGAATACGGCGGATTCACACGCTTTGATATATTTGATCGTCTGAAGGGCGCGGTTGCACTTATGTCCGAGAAGACCTGGTGCGGCACGCAGACAGAGGACATGGATGTCGACAACTTCATATCAAGATTTGAACTGCTCTCAGATAAAGCTGCAAACACCAACCCCGGAAGAGATATCGAGCCTGACGGGAATTCCGTGATTGATACAGAAGGCGCAAAAAGCATCGGCTTCCCATATACTGCTGACTTTGATGTTAAGCTTGACAGTGTTTCGGGCGAAAATATAATTCTGTTTGACGGTTCCGACGGGCAACTGCTCGCCAATATAAACGGAACAGGAAAAATCGGATTTAAGCGAGAAATATATACCTTCATATATGACTATGAAATACCTGCCGGCAAGACAATGCATATCCGCCTGTCTGCCGACAACAAAAAAACTGTTCTGATTATAGATGACACTTACTATTATTATCCTGTGAACCAGGCTGATACCGAACGCAACGACAGCTCAACCTTTGTATTGCCACTCGAAGCAATAAGTGAGAGTGTATCAAATATTGCTGTCAAATACGGTGCTGTCGATTTAAATTCACTGCGGATCAACCGAAATCTTGCATACAAATGCAAGACCACCGTATCCGGACTTGAAGTCAATGACGGCAGACTGACAGACGACCTTGCTGTCGACGGTAATGAATCGACCAGGCTTTCTTTTGCAAGAGACAAGGACGAGCAATGGCTGATTGTCGATCTGGGTGAGGTCATGGATGTAAACAAGGTCGAAATTCTATTCCATGAGCATGTTCCGGAATACAAAGTATTTATTTCTGAAACCGGTTCAGAGGATAGCTGGACTGAGGTATATTACCTGACAGACGGTTCGGAAGGCGACCGGAAGACCGATGAAATAGAGTTTGACACCGCCAAAGCACGCTATATAAAGTATGTTCAGTTAAAGCGTCACTATGTAGAAGCATTCTCAACCTATTACAGCGGCGGTATATTCGAGTTCAGAGTGTATGGGTTCGATCCTGCACCGTACCTTGAAAAGATTGATACTGCTGAAGCAAAGCTCAATGTTTCCGACAGCAACGAAGGCAGAGCAGCAGTCAATCAAGCAATAATAATATTGAATAATTATCTGAAGAAAGAAAATATCTATCAGACACACCTCGACAGTATCACAGAACAGCTGACCAACGCAGTCGCATATTTCGAAAACCCGACAGCATCAAATATAGAAAGCATAACGGATGAATCAAAAATTAAATTCGACGAGTTTCCTGAAACATTATTCTGGATTATAGGTGGAGTTATATTGATTGCAATCGCTGTTGTTGCATTAGTTTTAATAAAACGCAGGAAGAAATAATTATACGATTGATAAAATTATACGAGTGACAAAAGCATTTAATTTCTTTTGTCACTCGTATATATATATGATAATATTTTTAATCTATATAAATATCGGTTTTTATTAAATCACAACGCCCATTCGATGTCTTCGCCGAACCTGTCAAGCATCGATACCGGGTAGAATAACAGGCCATTGTGTGCGCGGCGGCCGCTTTTGAGAAATGCAACGAAGTTACGTTTCAGGGTTGTGCTTGTATCAGCTGTTTCGTGATCGAAGTTGTCGGTTCTGAACACAAAGGTATAGAATCCGCTCTCATCCGACGGTACCGGGCAGAGATAAACCTTGCGGTTGAATATATTGATACCGCTGGTTTCGGGCAGCAGTTCGGTCAGCTGCGGACTGTACAGCCAGGAATAGCAGACAAAGCATTTGATTTCGAGTGCCGGGAAGGTCTTCTTGTAGAACACCAGTGCTTCTCTGAATGACTTCCCTATCTGTTCGGCGTTGTAACCCTCGCCAGATGGAATGTGCATGGACAGTGCCATGTCGCCTCCCTTGACAGCAACCTCCCATTCGGTCTTGTTCAATCTGACCTTTTCCATTAAAATTTTGCCCGACGGATGGATCGGGTTGGCAATAATTTCACTGTCTGTTTCGCTGTAGCTTGTCTTGAAATCAACAACTGCTTCATTGCGGCAGAATTGTCCGTATTCGTTAATATCTGCGGTGTTCTTGTAGACAAATAACAGCTTACCGTCAGCTTTTCTGCGCAGTCCTAAGTAGTTTTCATCTATCATCGAAGGCTCGTATTTGATTCTGCCGATGAGGAACATCATTCCCATCGCTGAATTAAGATGCCAGTTATATATGTTGCGGACTTCCCACCTTTGCTCGCTGCGGTCATGGGTTGCATACGCAACAACACCCTTGAGCTGTGCAATATAGCTTTCATCGATCCCGCTTTGGCGGGCATTTTTCATGCCTTTATCAAGCACTTTAATAAGTAATATCAATGGGAAAACAAACCGTTCGTCTCCAAGTTTTTCGGGAGCCGGTGTTATGTAAAGGTGGTTCTCCCAGGGATTACGCTTTTCGCATATAACAAAGTACAAATACTTTATTGTAAAATCAAGCTCGGAATCGCTTTGGATTTTCTCAAGACAATTTGTAACATCGCCTATGCAGTCGGGGTTGATAAATCCCTGCTCTGCAAGCAAATTCAATGTATCGTCAGTGATAAACTCCTCGTCCTTCAATCCGCTCTCAAATTTTTCTTTGAACTCATTGAAACATGGTTCAAAGTATTCAGGCAACACATTAATTCCGAGAATATTTAAAATATCTTGGTATATCATATTTAAATTTTTAACCTCTTACATCAGATTTGTATTTAAATGGTCCGGCTTTGAGTAGCTCCGCCTGTTCACCGCTCAGCGCATTTGTTGCAAAGAATACAACACCCTTCGCACCGGCATCTCTTGTAGCAACAATCTGTCTTGTCGAATCAATCGATGGCATATGATGATACATCGGTGCAATTCCGGCATAGTTGGGGATGTTCGGGTAGCGGTCAACCATATTTTTGACTTCTTTTCTTACTTCATCGCTGTCTTCATAATACGCCATCGGCGAAATGAAATCCAGCCAGTTGTTTGACATCCAGAACTGCCAGTTCTGACACTTGTGTTTGAGTGCAATATCAGGATCGCCGAACACCGCAGTAGACAGATAGACTCTTCTTCCGGTTCTTTTCTCAAACTCTCTGACCTCATTGTGAATACGGTTGACAAAGCGGGTAACATGGAATGTCTTGAAGTTTGTAAACTGCAGCCATTCGTCAGACTCAAAGTCAGTGATATCCCTTGCATCAATACCGCTCTGAAGCTTAAATTCAGCCAGTGTGTAGTCGTCGAAGCCGACAGTATTTTCTATTGTTGTTCCAAGCGGATAACGGATGTAATCAAGCTGAATACCGTCAATCTCATATCTTTCGAGCATCTCGTTGTAGACATTGGAAATGAAGTCCTGCACCTCGTCCATCGCAGCGTTGATATAGACAAACTTAGGCTCTGTGGTCATATATATGCTGCCGTTTTTGAGCTTTGCCGCCCATTCCGGATGCTTGTCGATGATAGGTGATCCTGATTTTGTACCTTCGGGTACCTCGTAGGGACTGCCGACAAAGAAGTCCTCAACCCAAGCGTGTATTTCAACTCCGTATTTTTTCCCTGCCTTGACAAACTCCTCAAGCATATCAAAATCCTTGTCCGCAAGATTTGGTCTTGTCTCGCAGAATGCGGAGTTTTTATAGATAACATAACCGTTGTAGAAGGCCTCCACCAAAAGCATATTGAACCCGGTGTCAGCTAAATATTTGACTGTGTTTTCAATATCTTCAGCGGTTTTCTCACTCGGTCTGTGCCAGATTCCGCGTGCTTCGACAGCAGGTGATGCTGTTCCGACAATGTATGCCTTCTCATTCAGCTTTTTAACTTCATCAAGCAGCGCAGTAAATTCTGCCTCACCGTCAGTTTTGTCAAGCTGTATCAGCTTGTTTTCTATCTGCTCAATTATCTCCATTGCAAGCACTCTGTTGTCGTTATTGGAATTCTCAGCGATGTGAGCAATATTAAGCTCTGCTGTTGCTCTTGTATCGGTGATATAGGTCTGTTTGTCAATATAAAAAGTCGCTTCGGTCTTTGAATCATTGATTTCAACTTTCGTTCCGATCAGAATCTTCTCCATCAGAAACCTGCACATTTTGCTGTTACCGCTCAATACATATCCGTTTTGCGGGATCTGGTTGTCGTTGGTGCCTTTTTTGACGACGATACCGTCAACAACTATGACTTCAATACCATATGGGTTGGTTTTTGTAGTCTCTCCGCGTTTTGTGGTGTATAGAATCAGTTGATTTTCATCTCTGAACTTATTGATTCCGTCAAGCTTTGCAGTTATAACTTCATTCAGCTTCATAATTATGTTCATCCCTTCTTTGATGTGTTAGAATTATATAAATTTATTTTAACATAAAAAACCCAATTAATCAATAAAAATAGTTTAACAGCATATTGATTATTTGACATAAACAGTTTATAATTGCAGTGTTAATCTGGTGTGGGAGCTGTTTTGTGAAGTCGAAAATTCAATTTATACTGTCTATGATTATTTTTGGTACAATCGGTCTTGTACTGAAGGGAGTAAACCGTAATCCTGCCGAGCTTGCTGCAATCCGTGGTTTTATCGGCTGTCTGTTTTTACTTACTATCATGCTTTTTAAGAGGCAGAAATTTGACTTCAAAGCAATAAAAAAGAACCTTTTTATTCTGGTTCTCTCGGGTGTTGCGCTTGCGGTTAACTGGATTTTCCTTTTCCTCGCATACAACAATACAACAATATCAAATGCGGCGCTGAGCGTTTATTTTGCGCCTGTGTTTGTTCTTATATTCTCGCCGATTGTACTAAAGGAAAAAATATCACCGAAAAAGGTTATCTGTATTATCATAGCGATGACAGGCATGTTCTTTGTCGTCAGCACTGCTGGCGGCAGCAGCAGCACCACCGGCGGTCAAAATCATCTGCTCGGCATCATCTTCGGACTGCTGACAGCGGTTTTCTATGCGTCGATGATGCTGCTCAACAAATTTATAAAGGGTGTCGACGGAGTGCAGTCGACCTTTATACAACTGCTTACCGCAGCGGTTGTAATGGCACCGCTCGCACTTATCTGGGGCGGTAACAGTGTTTTCAGAATAACGCTCACAGATATTCCGATGCTGTTGTTGCTCTGCATAGTTCATTCCGGACTTGCATTTTTTCTGTTCATATCGGGTATGCAAAAAATCAAAGGACAGACTATTGCCGCACTCAATTATGTTGATCCGCTTACTTCTTTATTGATATCAGCTCTCATCCTCAACGAAGCTATGACCTTAACGCAAATAATCGGCGGTCTTATGCTGCTCGGTGCAACATTTGCAACAGTGAACAATGAACATATGAACAACGATTCGATAAACGAATCGTATGAATAATGAAAAATTATGGTAAATGATCAAATAAACAAATAGGAAATGCTCGTAAGGGCGACAAAGACAACCTGACTGTTGTCTTTGTCGCCCTTACCTATAGGTCAGCTGTATTTTAGACAGGCTAAGGCTGTCAGACATATAATAATTTATATATCTATTAATTTTGTGTAACATCAGAAAGGTTAGCTGTGGTGGAAACCGGCTTTATCCACTTCATACTGATGAAATGCTTCAGGCAAAGTGTTGACTTGACTATATCCTCGGACAATAGCATAGCAAGGTACAGCATGGGGAACGGTACCCCAATTACCAATCCCAATATCGCAGTTGTCGGAAGCGCAACCAGCCATATTACCGAGATGTCATACAGCAGTCCCTTCTTGGTGTCGCCACCCGCTCTGAATATACCGACAATGCTTATATACGGCAGGTTACGAAGCGGCATCTCAAGGCTGGTTATCAGCAGCAGCACAAATGCAACATTGAACACCGGCTCTGTCAGGTTAAACGGCATCAGGATAAACCGTCTGAAAGTGATTATAATCGCGCCGAGTACTGCTGCAACCATTGGTATCAACAGCATGAACCGCTTCGCATCAGCTTTCCCACGTTCGATTTCTCCGGCACCGATGCTCTTGCCGACCATGATTGCACAAGCGGTACAAAGACCGTTGTAGAATACGAAGGTGAAGTTCTCGACCTGTCTTGAAATCGCAGTAGCGGTGATATTGTTCTCACCCATCCTGCCCAGTACCATGTTAAAGCCGGTGTAACCGATGATCCAGAGCATCTCATTGAGCATCGCAGGCGAACCGATTTTGAAAAAGTACTTGATAAAAGCGAGGTCTGCTGAAAATATTTCTTTTAGTGGCGAAGCTATAATGTTTTTTTTAATATTAGATACTGTAATTGTAAAAATCAAGGACACAAACGAAGCGATAACCGTACCGTATGCAGCGCCGACAACACCAAGTGCAGGCATCCCGAACTTACCGAAGATAAGCGCGTAGTTGAAAAACAGGTTGACTAAAACAGACAATACACTCGAATACATCGGAATGTTCGGCTCTCCGACCGAACGAAGTACTGAGGTATATGCAAAATTTATACCCAGTGCAAGGTATGAAAATGCAACAACCTTAAGATAGCTTGCACCGATTTCGATTACCCTCACTTCGTTCGTGTAGATCATCATTGCTCTGTCCGGAGCTATGAAAACGAACAGGAACAAAGCTGAAGCAACAAGCATACAGCCAATCAGCACTATACCGTAGGATTTTTTGACACCCTTGATATCATCAGCGCCCCAGTACTGCGAGATGAACACCGAACCGGCTGATGCAACACCAAACATGGTGACAAACAAAAACATAGTCAGCTGTGCCGCCAGCCCAACCGCACCGATTGCAGCTTCGTTATGCAGCTGACCTATCATAAAGGTATCCATCAACGACAGCGACGACGAAAGCAGGTTCTGGAACGCAACCGGCGCACCGAACCTGAATACCTGTTTTACAAAATTCTTGTCCTTGAAATCTACCCCGAATAACATAAATACCTCAAAATTTTAAATATCGATATTTTGATTAATTATAACATATAAATTTAACATATGCAATTGGCAACAACATACAAAACAACGATATTTTCATGCAATATAATTTCAGAATTTAGCAGTAGGGACGACAAAGATAACCTTCAGTTACCTCATGCAGTCGCTCGAGACATAACGATTATGTATTATATTGAAACGGGCGACCCTTGCGGTCGCCCCTACATTTTACATTAGTTTTATCTCTATTTTTATCCTAACACTGTTTGTGGACCATAGCCGGTAGTTGCGGGTTCGGTGTCGGACAGTCCGAAACTGACGGTTATAGCTTCGTTGACCTGCTGCATGACGCTGTCATCAAGATGTCCCATTCTCTCTTTCAGACGATGTTTATCTATTGTACGTATTTGTTCAAGCAATATGACTGAGTCCTTCGCCAGACCGTAGTTTTCGGCGTAAACCTCAATATGTGTCGGGAGCCTGGACTTTCCTGTCTGGCTGGTTATCGCAGCAGCGATTACGGTCGGGCTGTATTTATTACCGACATCGTTCTGCACAATCAGCACAGGCCTGACACCGCCCTGCTCGGAGCCGACAACTGGGCTCAAATCGGCATAATAGATATCTCCGCGTCTTATTAACATCCTTATCTTCCTTTCGTGTTTGTGTCCCTATCCGAAAAATATATTTTATTGTCTGAAAATTCATTTTCAGATTTTCAAAGGTTACAATTATATTTTTGCCTTTGTTATATATTTTATTCCGGTTCACGAAAGTTTGACAATTTAATTAAATAAGAACACCATGAACAAAATTTACTCCTAAAAATTTTTCATGATACTTGATATGATTCAACGGAGGGACAGGAAACACGTCACATGCTCATTGATATGTTCGTTTAAATCGTTTCCCTATGTTGCAGAGGACTTCGTAGCTGATAGTGTTCAGTTTTTTTGCGATGATGTCTGCGGGTTTAGCTTCGCCGAAGACTATTGCTGTGTCGCCGATTTTGCAATCAATGTCTGTTACATCAATGACGGTGATGTCCATGCATACCCTGCCGCAGATAGGTGCTTTTTTGCCGCCTACAAGCATATAATCAACATTTGACAAGCTCCTGTTATAGCCGTCTCCGTAGCCGATCGTAACTGTTGCGACCTTCATATCACATGCAGAGGTATAGGCCCTGCCGTAGGATACACAATCGTATGGTTTCAACTTTGTTATATGCACAATATGAGCTTCAAGCTGCATAACCGGCTTAAACAATTGCGAATACTCGTCGCCGGGTTTTGGACTGTAACCATATAACGCAATGCCGGCACGCACCATATCAAGGTGATATTGCGGATAATAGAGGATACCTGAGCTTGCACAGATGTGGCGAATACCCGTAGGGATGCTCATCTGTTTCAGCTTGCCAAGAAGTGCGTTGAAAGCTGTAAACTGGCTGTCGGTTACATCGGAGGTTATGTCGTCCGCGCTCGAAAAGTGTGTATATATACCTTCAATACTGAGCTTTTTACATTGATGAATCCTTGCTACCTCAGCAGCTGCGGCTTCGACATCATCACGTGTATGGCAGTAGATACCCGCACGCGACATACCTGTGTCAATTTTGATATGAACTCTGATTGAGCCTTTTGTAAACTCATTCAGCTGTTCCGCTTTTTCTGACGAAAACACAGTGCTTATGATGTTTAAACTGCTTGCGATGGCTGTTTCATCTGGCTGAGGCTCGCAAAATATAAGAATATCACCTTTAATTCCACCTATACGCAACTCAACCGCTTCGTTAAAGGTTGCGACAGCAAAGTGTTTAACTCCGTTCTCAGCAAGCGTTTTTGCACATTCGACAGCTCCGTGACCGTATGCATCAGCCTTGACAACAGCCATAAGCCTGCAATTTTGTGCAAGCTTAGACTTTAGAATATTAAGATTATGTATCAGATTTTCTTTCTTGATTTTTGCAACGGTTCTTTCGGGCACCGTCAACACTTCCATTTCTTATTCTATTTTTTCAATATTGAGTACATCTATTTTTAAATTTGTATCAAACAGGTCTGAATCAACTCTTAGCAGTTTATTTGTCTCGATATCATAGTAAACCGTTATTGTACCGTCGTTAACCTCGATGACAGCCTTTCCATAGCGTTCATCCTCAGAAGCTGCCGGTTCACCGTACTCGGTGAGGCTGTTGCGGACTTCCTGCATGATGTCATGGGTTACAGCGATGAACTTCAACGCATTCTGATCCAGCTCGGTTTCGATTCCGTTGTAGTCGGCAATCAATTTTCCGTCCTTCTTGCGTTCGACAACAAGGTTTTTAAACATTTCGGGTTCAGTGAAGGTGGTACGCATGGTAACATCGTTTTCCAAGCTGTACAGCTCCATCGTCATCTTCGCAGTCACAGAATCGCTTTTTACTGTTGCGGTTATCCTGAGCGGCGGTTCAAGCTGTGCCGCTATATCCTCCAGCGACTGCTTATCGATTCCGCCGCAGGAGCAAAGACAGGTTAACAATATCATGAATATGAGTATTATTGCGGTTTTTTTCATTATCAAACATTATCTCCTTTGTTCAAATTGAAATAATTTTGTATGAATCCGCAAAATAAATTATAAAAGTTCGCTCGGCATTACGCTGTCCATTCCAACAATTTCGGACTGTCTGTCGCCTGCCTTGCCGTGCAGATACACTGCGGTAACGGCTGCGTTTTCGGCTGACATTCCCTGGGTAAGGTAAGCACCGATCATACCGGAAAGCACATCACCGCTGCCGCCTTTGGCGAGAGCCGCACTGCCGCCGGTATTGACGTACAGCCTGTCAGGGGTAGCGACAACAGTTCTTGCACCCTTCAGCACAAGCACAACCCTTTGCTCCTGCGCGAACCGGCCTGCGACCTCGAGACGGTGACTCTGGATGTATTCGGTTGTTTTGCCTGTCAGCCTTGCCATTTCTGTCGGATGGGGAGTAAGCACAACTTTTGTAACAATATTATCTGCGGAAATACTTTTTAATATATATATATTGTCCGCAACGAAATTTATTCCATCCGCATCAATACAAAGCGGTATTTTTATCGCAGAAAGCAGTTTTGCGAGCAGAGCATCCCTTGCCCTACCGAAGCCGCAGCCTACAACACAGGCGGTTGCCTTTGCCGGAGCTTCGCTTATATATTCAAATACCGGCTCAGAGAGTGATTGCTTGAGATAATTCAGTGTCTTTTCGTCGTTTATCAGCTTAACCAATCCTACACCGCTTTTCAAGGCTGCGACAGCCGCAAGCTTTGCTGCGCCGACCATATTTTCACTGCCGCAATAGAGCGCAAGGGTGCCGAAGCTGCCCTTGTGGCTGTTGTCCTCACGCTTTGGTAAAAGCGGAAGCACGGTGCTGTCGTTGAGCAGAGTTATAAATCTGTTATCGTAAGCGATTTCATCTATTCTTTTCGGAAATCCGAGGTCTGCAAGCTCAACCCTCCCACACTTACCGTAAGCGGGATAGCTGACATTTGCAGCCTTGAGGTAGCCAAGCGCAAGGGTTACATCGGCATCGACCGCTTCGGTGAATTCTGCGGTATCCGATTCACAGCCTGAGGGTATATCGACGGATAAAACAAAGGCATTGCTTTGGTTGACTGCTCTTATAAGCTTAATCTGGGAGCCTTTTGGTTCACCATGAAAGCCATAGCCGAAGATAGCGTCTATTATATGGGTTGCAGCGTCAACTTCAGTTGACGCGGCGATTTCGGTTACATCGGCAAGTTTGCCGCCTTTTGATTTATATTTTTCAAAGAAGTATCTCGCATCCTCGGTTTTCGGTTCGCCCGACATGACAACGCTGACATCAACACCGTCAGCTGACAGATACACTGCTGCGACATAACCGTCACCGCCGTTGTTGCCGCTGCCGCAGACAACGCAGACCTTCTTCGGGTTCTCGTCGAGCATTCTACGTGCGACAGCAAGACCGGCTGTCTTCATCAGCGACCGGTTTGTAAGGTTATAGATTGTAAAAAAGTTCTGTTCGAGCTGTTTCATAGTTGCAGAGGTGATTGCGAATGAGGATTTATTGGACATAAAACCGCCTCTATATTAATGATTTGAGATTCTATTTATTTTATCACATATCGTATATTTAATCAAGAAAAAATAAAAATTGTTCACTGTGTTAATAAATATTCTATATCTCAAGCAATTAAAATAATGATTGCCGTAACTTTGTATCTTATTTCTTAAAATTTATTGATTTTAAAGATTTTATATTGAATTAGTTAATTTTTTATGATAAAATAATTTATTATAAAATAATTCAGATATAAAGAAAGGTATAATATATATGAAAGCTGTTATAACCGTAACTGGTAAGGATAATGTCGGGATTATTGCGAAGGTAAGCAATGAATGCGCAAAGTTCGGTGTCAACATACTTGATATTTCACAAAGCGTTTTAAAGGAATACTTTGCGATGATAATGATTGTCGAAATCAATGACCTCAATATTGATTTCGGAAAGTTTGTTGATGAGATGACCGAACTTGGAAAGCAGAACAACCTGCAAATTCATACAATGCATGAGGATATATTCAATTCGATGCATAAAATCTGAAAAACGAAGTTTTTCAACATCAAGAACGGTGGGAGCAAACCACCACCCTACAATATAAATTTTTTCGAATTAATAAATTAATATAAGAGTTTACTGAAAATAAAATTTAAGGACTATATATGTTTAATACAAATGATATTCTTGAAACCATAAATATGATACGCGAGGATGCGCTTGATATCCGTACTATTACTATGGGTATTTCCCTGCTTGACTGTGTTTCGGACGATCCGGGCAGGCTTTGTGCAAATATTTATGAGAAGATAACCACCAAGGCGGCAAAACTTGTTGAGGTGGGTAACAACATTGAAAAGAAATACGGTATTCCGATAATAAACAAGCGTGTTGCTGTTACTCCGATTTCACTTATCGGCGGCAGACACGACAGAGAAACCTTTATCAGGATTGCTGAAATGCTTGATGCTGCCGCAAAAAAAATCGGTATCAACTTCATCGGCGGTTTTTCTGCACTGGTGCATAAGGACTTCACCAATGCTGACAGAACACTGATTTCAGCGATACCCGAAGCGCTTGCAAAAACTGAGAGAGTCTGCTCCTCTGTCAACCTTGCAACCACAAAGGCCGGTATTAATATGGACGCTGTCAAGCTGATGGGCGAGATTATCAAGAAAACAGCGGAGCTTACCGCTGACCGCAATTCAATCGGCTGTGCGAAGTTAGTTGTTTTTGCAAACGCACCTGAGGACAACCCGTTCATGGCAGGCGCCTTCCACGGTGTCGGCGAGGGTGAGGCTGTTATAAATGTCGGTGTTTCGGGGCCGGGAGTCGTCAGACATGCAATCGAGAGAGCCGGGAATTTGGATATGTCGGGGATCGCCGAGGTTATAAAGAAAACCGCGTTCAAGATAACCCGTGTCGGTCAGCTTGTCGCCCGTGAGGCGTCTGAACAGTTAGGTGTTCCCTTCGGTATTGTTGATCTGTCGCTTGCACCTACTCCCGAAATCGGCGACTCTGTCGCTCATATACTTGAAGCAATCGGACTTGAAAGCTGCGGTGCTCACGGCACAACTGCGGCTCTTGCGATGCTCAACGATGCTGTCAAGAAGGGCGGCGTTATGGCTTCGTCTCATGTCGGCGGCTTGTCCGGCTCGTTTATCCCTGTTTCAGAGGATTCGGGTATGATTGACGCTGTCAATTGCGGCTCGCTGACACTTGAGAAGCTTGAAGCGATGACCTGTGTTTGCTCGGTCGGGCTTGATATGATTGTTATTCCGGGCGATACCGACAATGCAATTATCTCAGCTATAATCGCTGATGAAGCCGCTATCGGTATGGTCAACAACAAGACAACCGCAGTCAGGCTTATCCCTGCGATAGGCAAGGAGGTCGGTGATTATGTTGAGTTCGGCGGTCTGCTCGGTGCTGCGCCTGTCATGAGTGTCAACAAATTTTCACCTGCAAAGATGATAAGCAGAGGCGGTAGATTGCCATCACCGATTCATTCTTTGAGAAATTAAAAATAAGTGATCTATAAAAACTAATAAAGAATTACCTAAGCAATTTGAAAAAAGCCTATACTTTTTGGCTTTTTCAAATTAATAAAATCACAATTCATTTGCTGGTTTGATATTATAAAAGGACGGTTTAATATAAATGTTTGATATTGCAATAATCGGTGCCGGCGTCAGCGGCTGTATGCTGGCACGCAGCCTGTCAAGGTACAAGCTCAGGGTCTGCGTGCTTGAAAGCTCATACGATGTTGCCGGCGGTGCAAGCAGAGCAAACTCCGCGATTATTCATGCAGGATATGATCCTGTACCGGGTACACTCAAGGCAAAGCTCAATGTCAGAGGTGCCGAGCTGATGAAAACGGTAGTCAGAGAGCTTGGGGTTGAGTACAGGGAGCTGCCGTCGATAGTGCTTGCTTACGATGATGAGCAGATGAAAACAGTGCGTGAGCTTAAGGCAAGAGCCGAGGCGAATAATGTCAAAGCTGTCAGGATCATCGGAAAAGACGAAATACTGAAGCTTGAACCGAAGGTTAATCCCGAGATTGTCGGTGCGTTGTATGCGGATAGTGCGATTGTATGCCCCTATGGTCTGACTATTGCTGCAGCTGAAAATGCAGCTGCGAACGGAGTTGAGTTCAGGCTCAATTTTGAAGTGACAGACATTAAATTTGAAAATAACGAATTTATTATAAATAACGAAATTAAAGCAAAGTATGTTGTAAACGCAGCAGGAGTCAATTCGGGTAAAATATCGACCTTGATTGGTGATACTTCCTTTAAAATAACACCGAGACGCGGCGAATATCTTATTTATGACAAGAAGAGCCTTTGTGTCAGCAGTGTATTGTTCACTGTTCCGACAAAGCTCGGTAAAGGTGTTCTTGTTGCTCCTTCGGTTTCGGGAAATATGCTTGTCGGTCCTAACTCAGAAAAGGTTGAGGATGAAGCCGAACGCTCGACCACTGTCAAAGGCCAGGATTTTGTTTTTAACAACGCAAGAAGAATATTACCTGTGCTGACAAAGCGCGGTGTTATAAATGAGTTTGCAGGTGTCAGAGCGATACCCGATACAGACGATTTTATTATTGGGTTCTCGGATAAAAATCCCTGCTTTCTTCAGGTTGCGGGCATAGAATCACCCGGACTTGCTTCCTCACCTGCGATTGCCGAATATGCAACAGAGCTGTTAAAGCAAGCGGGAGTTATGATGATTGAAAATCCTGATGCGACTATGCTAAGAAAGCAATTTCCGCGAATTGCGGATGCGACACCGGATGAAGCCGAAGAGCTGATAAAACAAAATTCGCTTTACGCTCACATAATATGCAGATGCGAAACAATCTCCGAAGCTGAGATAGTTACTGCCATACACAGACCGCTTGGTGCAAGGTCAATCGATGGAGTTAAGTTCAGGACAAGAGCCGGAATGGGCAGATGTCAGGGCGGTTTCTGTTTGCCGAAGATTACAGAAATACTTGCGAGAGAATTGAAGATACCAATTGAAGAAGTAACCAAGTTTGGCGGAAATTCTCAAATATTATATTCTTAAAAATTATTTTATAATTTTTAAGAATACGAGTTTCATGTTTTTCGGCATACAGCGTGCCGAAATTTCGTAAGCGAAAACACATGAAACTTCGGACTTATGTTTTTAAAAAATTCAAGGAGTTATTGGTTAATGAATTTACATAAACAATTGGTCGTTATCGGCGGCGGCCCTGCAGGAATGGCTGCAGCGATATCAGCAAAAGAAAACGGAATAGACGACATATTAATTCTGGAACGCGGTGAATTTCTCGGCGGCATATTGAATCAGTGCATTCATGCAGGCTTCGGGTTACATACATTTAATGAGGAGCTGACAGGTCCCGAATATGCGACAAGATATACGGACAGGATTGAAGCACTCAAAATTGAATACTCACTTAATACAATGGTTTTGTCGATAAAAAAGGACAAGACAATAGTTGCGGTTTCGCGTGACAAGGGACTGATGAATATCAAGACGGAAGCGGTCATACTTGCAATGGGCTGCCGTGAACGCACAAGAGGTGCTATCAATATCGCCGGTTCAAGGCCTGCAGGTATATTTACAGCAGGCACCGCACAATATTATATTAATATAATGGGAAAAACAATCGGGAAGAAGATTGTTATTCTCGGTTCGGGTGATATCGGTCTTATTATGGCACGCAGACTGACGCTTGAAGGCGCAGAGGTTAAGACAGTGCTTGAGCTGCTTCCCTATTCCAACGGGCTGGGCAGAAACATTGCACAGTGCCTTGAAGATTTCGACATACCGCTTATGCTGTCGCACACCATTGTCGGCATCACCGGCAAAGAAAGGCTTGAAGGCATAACAATCGCAAGTGTTGATGAAAAGCTGACGCCGATCCCGGGCAGCGAACAGTTTATTGAATGCGACACATTACTGCTATCGGTTGGACTTATCCCCGAAAATGAACTTACAACCGATGCTGAGGTTGAGATTGACCAGCGAACAAGCGGAGCTGTTATAAACGAAAACCTCGAAACAAGCGTTGAAGGCATATTTGCATGTGGAAATGTACTTCATGTTCATGATCTGGTCGACTATGTTTCGGACGAAGCTGCAAGAGCAGGTAAAAAAGCTACCCAATACCTTAAAAACGGAATTACTAAGAATGAATATAAAAATATAATTGCACAAAACGGAGTCAGATATTGTGTGCCGCAGAAGTTTGAAAAGCTGACACCGGAAACACCGTTGTTTTTCAGGGTAACAACTCCCTGCGACCGAAGGTTTGTTGCTGTTTTCGCTGATGGTGAAGCGGTTTACAAAAAGAGAGAAGCCTATTTGACACCCAGCGAAATGCAGATAATCAAGCTGAACGATGAAATTTGCGAAAAATTAAATAAAGCAACACAAATTTCAATAGAATTAATATGAGGCTCGGATAAAAATGACTGAAAGAAAAATGACCTGTATAATCTGCCCTCGCGGGTGCAGAATGACAGTTAAATATGAGAATAATACACTGATTGAATGCAAGGACAACTTCTGTGCAAGAGGTCCGACTTATGCAAAAAATGAAATTGCTGCTCCGACACGAGTTCTGACCTCAACGATACCGACAGATTCTAAGACTGTTCCGCTGATGCCGGTCAAGACCTCAAAAGCTATACCCAAGGAACAGCTGTTTACTGCGATGAAGCTGGTAAAAACAATAAGGGCAAAAGCTCCGTTGAAATGCGGAGATGTCATATACAAGGATTTCATGGTTCAGGGAACTGATTTGATTTGTGGACGCAATCTGAAAGTTTGAGCTTTTGGATAGCAAAGAAAGGACAGGATACTGCTATGTATAGAAACAGAAACAGCAATTACCCCTTATATGAAGTTACTGAAGTTAAAAATCTTCGCGAAATGATTGAGTTGAATGCAGTCCGCTTTGCAGGAAATACTGCTGTCAGCTACAAAAAAGACGGGAATGTCGTTGATGTTACCTTCAGTGAAATGAAAGAGCAGGTCGATGCATTCGGTACGGCTCTCTGCAGGCTCGGGTTAGGTGATAAACATATAGCCATAATCGGTGAAAACTGCTTTGGTTGGTTCTACACCTATCTGACACTGCTGAACACAAAAGGTGTTGTTGTTCCGATTGACAAGGAGCTGCCAAACAACGAAACCATCAACATATTAAAAGCTGCGGAATGTACAGCTGTTGTTTTTACTCAAAGTTATGAGAAGAAGATACTTGAGATGAAGGATTCAGTTCATGAAATAACTCATTTTATATGCCTTGACGCACCGAAAACAAAGGCTGACAACTTCTACAATGCCGAATATCTCATTGAAACAGGAAGGCAATTTATTGAAGAGGGCGATACCTGCTATATTTCGATCGAGCCGGAGGTTGAGGAGCTGAAGCAGCTGATGTTTACCTCGGGAACAACAGGAGTTCCGAAGGGTGTAATGCACTGCCAGAGAAACTTGGTTGCGGTAATAAATGAAGCACAAAAATATCTCGGAATTACAAAATGCGCACTTGCTGTACTTCCCTACCATCATTCATATGAAGCTACCTGCGGTATTCTCACTATGTATCACCACGGCATGCGTGTCTGCATAAACGAAACGCTGAGAACCTTTCTGCCTAACCTTGCACTTTACAAACCAACTGAACTGATGCTTGTTCCGTTGTTCGTTGAGAACATATATCGTAGAATCTGGGCGCAGGCTGAAGAAAAAGGCAAGGCCAAGATATTGAGAAAGCTTATTAAATTCAGCAATGCAATGCTGAAAATAGGTATTGATCTCAGAGAGAAGCTGTTCGGCTCGGTACGCGAAGCCTTTGGCGGCGAACTTTTAGTTGCTATCTGTGGGGGCGCTCCTTTAAAACCCGAACAGTATAAATTCTTCTACAGCATCGGTATAACCCTGCTTAATGGCTATGGTATCACCGAGTGTTCACCGATTGTTGCGGTCAACAGAAACGAATACCACAGAGAAGGTGCTGTTGGGCTTCCGATTCCCTGCAACCGGGTTAAAATAAAGAATCCTAATGAGTACGGTGAAGGTGAAATTTTAGTTAATGGCGACAATGTTATGCTCGGATATTATAAAAATCCGACAGCGACAGCTGAAGTCTTTGATGATGGCTGGTTCTGCACCGGTGATATCGGAAAGATTGACAAAGACGGCTTCCTCTATGTTACCGGCCGAATCAAGAATATGATAGTTCTCAAGAGCGGCAAAAATGTATATCCGGAGGAAATCGAAGAAGCGCTGAGTAATATCAAGTATATCGGCGAGGTTATTGTTTCCGCTTCCAAGGACGAGAGTGATATTGAGATTGCGCTTTGCGCAGAAATTTTCCCGAATGCCGATATGACAAAGGAAATGGGCAAGGAAGCGATAGAAGCTGAAATCAGAAAAGAAATATCAGCATTCAATGAGAAGCAGCCCAATTATAAGCTTATCAAAAAAATAATATTCCGTGATGAGGAATTTGAAAAAACCACATCAAAAAAAATCAAACGCAAATATCAGTAAAAGGTTGGTAACAATGAAATTATTAAAGAATATTTTAAGTTTTGTATGTATCGTTTCCCTATTCAGCTTGACTCTTGTATCGTGTTCTCAACAAAATAATACCTCTGAGAGCGAAAGCAATGCTTCAGCTGACATAGAATCCACTTCTTCCTCTGTTAGTGAAGCAGATATCAGCGATATTGAAGCTTCCAATGACAGTTCAGAAATAACAAGTGAAGCTGAAAGTGAAGTTGTTAATATGATAGATTTAACATATGTTGCATTCGGCGATTCAATTTCGAGAGGCTGTATGCTTGCAAACCCAGCAGAGGGCTGTTATCCGAATCTGCTTCAACAGAAGCTTGATGCTGAAAATTATATCGGTGAAGTTGCGTATTCAAACTTTTCTGTTGACGGTCAGAAGTCAAACGAGCTTCTTGACTTGATAAAAACAAAGAATGACGAAATAATGGCAGCCGATCTTATCAGTATCTCAACCGGAGCTAATAATATATTAAGTATCTACGGCCAGAATGTATTTGAGATACTTACCGAAAATGGAATTGATGCACAGAATTTCACCGAGCTTAGCCAGCTTCTCGGTTCACTTTCTTCGCCGACAACAGACAGCGAAACCTTTCAAAAGGTTGTAGATGCATTTTCTGCACTGAACATATACCTTACGGGCGATGAGTTTCAGGCTTGTATTGACACTGCGGCAGAGGAATTAAACGACGACTTGCCGGAAATAATCAATTATATCAGAACACAGAACAGCGATGCAACTATTGTGATCAGCACGATATATAATCCTTACAAGACCTTTAAAATCGCAATCGGTGCAAGCACCTTATTCGACGCCAGCTCGGTTGTTGAGAAGGCAGTTAAGTCATTGAACGATGTAATAACAGACAACCAGCCCCAATTGAATTATACCGTTGCCGATGTTTATACAGCATTCGATGAATACGACGGTAACGATCAAATAACCAATGCTTTTTTCAGCCTGCTGAAGCCGGCAAATACAAACTTTGATGTTCATCCAACAGACAAAGGCCAGGAGCTTATTGCTGAAACGGTTTATGATGCATTAAACAACATTGTCAAAGCTCTGAGTAATAAATAAATTACAGATATAAAAAAACGCTCTTTTCACAGGGCGTTTTTTCTATGCAATTATAATTATAAATTACGATATATCTTCAACATCATCAAGGCACCAGAAATAATCCGACAATACATTCTGAGCCATCCGGAAGACACCGTCGCAGATGATGTCGTATTCGGTCTGATTGGACAATATAATCTGAGCGACCATATCCTTCGGATAATCAACCGCAATCGTTTCAATTTTAATACCGTATTTTTCTTCGATAAGTGAGTTACGGTATTCAACTGTGTCTTTGATAACATTGCCGGTCAGCTCCTCTGTTGGAGCGAATTGAACCGAGCCATAGGCATGCCGAGTTGATGCAACCAATGTCCGGAAGTCCGATTTCCTCAGACTGTTCAGCCTGACTGGTGGTACTTTCGGTTTGGTTTGCGTCTATTGAATTGTCATTCGAGGATGTATTTCCGTTGTCAGTACATCCGTAAAATATTGCAGCCAAAAGCGCAAGCACAAGAATCGCTGATATGCTTTTTTCATAACAAATTCTACCCTCCTGAAACACTTTTTTTATTTAAAATGAATTATCAATTCATAATGTTCAGCCGGGAATTTGCTTGAGCTTGAATAATTTATTATCGAGATAATATATCAACTAAATCGTATTGGAATTTTTTATATTCTATTCTTTCGTTAACACGCTTCTGCATCATTTCGATATTTTCCGGAGGTATTCCATCAAGATCACCGCTCTTTAGTGTATTGTTAAGCATCTTGTCCATTATTTGAGACAGCTTGATATCAACAGAAACGATATCTCTGCCTTGAAGGCACACTACTCTGCCTGCTATACCGTTGGTCAACAATTCAACAGCTTCACAACCCATTCTGGTTGCAAGTACTCTGTCAACAAGTGAGGGAGAACCGCCTCTCTGGATATGCGCAAGCTTTGCAAAGTTGGTGCTGATGCCTGTTTTTGTCTGTATTTGTTCTGCGAGAGCTTCGCTGAACAGCCTGCCGGTTCCTTCTGAAACAATAACGATAAAGCATCTCTTACCGTTCTTTTTCGCAGTTAGCATCTTTTCGTAAAGATATTCTTCATTGAAAACATATTCACGGATTGCAACAGCTTCTGCACCGAGAGCAATAGCGGTATGTATAGCGATGTCACCGGCTTTTCTGCCCATAACCTCAACAACATTGCATCTTGCATGGCTTTCACCGGTATCTCTCAGACGGTCGACCATATTGAGAACAGTATTCATCGCTGTATCAAATCCAATCGTCGCATCTGTGCAGGCGATATCATTGTCGATGGTACCGGGTAATCCTATACAGGGTATACCGTATTTACAAAGGTCGTTCGCACCTCTAAAGGTGCCGTCACCGCCTATTGTTACAATACCGTCTATTTCGTTTTGCTTGCAAATCTCGACTGCTTTTCTAAGTCCTGCATCAGTTTTAAATTCCTCACATCTTGAGGTATAAAGCATTGTTCCGCCCCTGTCTATTACATGCGAAACATCACCTTCAAGCATCGAACGAAGTTGAGAATCAAGGAGTCCTTGGTAGCCGTTCATAATACCCACAACTTCAATATTTTTATATATAGCGTAGCGAGTAACCGATCTGATTGCCGCATTCATTCCAGGAGCATCACCACCTGAAGTTAAAATACCGATTTTTTTAAATTCTGCCATACAGAACCTCCAAAATATTTTATATAAACTTTATTTATACAAAACTAATAAATGAATGACTCCGGTAATCATGTAAAAGCCTATACTCCATGGTTTTTTTATGATTAATAAAATCACAATTCATTTGTTAGTTCGATATATTATACTATGAAATTATAGAAATGCAATTGTATTTTTTTCATTTATTACTTTTTTATATTTGTATCAAGATCATTCATCCAAACCTGAACAGATGCATCTGAAGGCATGCGCCAATCTCCCCGCGGTGACAACGATACACTGCCCACTCGCGGTCCGTCGGGAAGACAGCTGCGTTTAAACTGCTGCGCGAAGAAGCGTTTGATAAATATTTTCAGCCATTTTAATATTACAGCTTCATCATAGGCACCTTTAAATGCGATTTTTGCAACTCTATAAATCTTTGAGGGCGGATAACCGAATCTGAGAAAATAGTAAAGGAAAAAGTCATGCAGCTCATACGGACCGACCAGGTCTTCGGTTTTCTGCGATATCTCACCGTTTGTCGGCGGTAGCAGCTCCGGGCTGACAGGTGTTTCAAGGACATCCTCAAGCACCTTTTTTATTTTTCCTCCTGCCCGCAGTGCTTCATATGCAACTAAATATCTCACGAGTGTTTTGGGTATTGATAAGTTGACACCGTACATCGACATATGATCGCCGTTGTAGGTCGCCCAACCAAGTGCAAGCTCTGACATATCACCCGTTCCGATGACGAGACAATTATATTTGTTTGCCATATCCATCAGAACCTGTGTGCGTTCTCTCGCCTGTGCGTTTTCATAGGTGATGTCAAGGCGGCCGTCATGCAAAATGTCTGACAAATGACATTCTACGGCTTCTGTGATGTTGATTTCATGCAGGGTTGTTCCATAAGCTAAAGCCAGCGCTTTTGCGTTGCTCAGTGTCCTTGAGGTGGTGCCGAAGCAGGGCATGGTGATTACATGAATGTTCTTTTTATCAAGTCCGAGACGATCAAATGATTTTACTGTAACAATTAGCGCAAGAGCTGAATCGAGTCCGCCGGAAAGTCCGATAACCGCACCGCAACCGGTTGCACTTATTCGCTGCATAAGTCCTGAGGCTTGAATATTGAGTATATCCTCACAGCGTTTTTCTTTTTCGGTTGTTATTGAAGGAACGAACGGAGTTCGTGAAAATTCTCTTTTTAGCTTAATACTTCTCGCTGAATATTCAAATTCGATTACATTTTCGGCTTTTATCTGAGTAAAGGTTGTCATTCTGCGTCTGTCATGTATAAGCCTTGCTAAATCAAAATCTGCATACAGAATTCCGGTAGTGAACTTCTGACTTTCAGAAAGTATAATCCCGTTCTCTGCAATGATATTCTGACCGCTGAAAACAAGATCGGTTGAAGATTCACCTTCGCCTGCATCTGAGTAAATGTAACCTGCGCAGAGCCTTGCAGATTGCATTGAAACCATGTCACGGCGGAATTTGTCCTTGCTGATGGCTTCATCGCTTGCGGAGAGATTTGCGATGAGGATTACACCTTGTTTAGTCAGCCTTATACTCGGCTGCTCGGCAACCCATAAGTCTTCACATATCTCGACGCCGAATACGAAATTAGAGATGTTTTTACAGCGAAATATCAAGTTACTGCAAAGCGGAACGAAAAATCCTGCAAAATTTATATTAATAAACTCATCTAAGCCGGCGGTAAAATGCCTTGCTTCATAGAATTCCGAATAGGTTGGAAGATTTATCTTCGGAACAAGTCCCAATAACTTCCCTTTTTGTATTATAGCTGCGCAGTTATATAAATGTGAACCGACTGCAACAGGAAGTCCAACGATAATTACTCCGTCAAAGTCGACAGCGTTTTGTGCAATATATCTGACAGCTTCTTCAGCTGAATTTAATAAAATTTTTTGCAGGAACAAATCACCACAGGTATAGCCTGTAATACATAGCTCTGGAAAAACAATCAGCGCTGTATCCTTGTCAGCTGACATAACAAATTTGGTGATTGCTTTGGAATTATATATGCAGTCTGCAACCTTTATCTTTGGAGTTGCTGCAGCAACACGAATAAACCCGTCTGTCATATAGATGTTCCTCCATAAAGAATTAAAAATTTCTTTTCAGTTTTATTATACAACATTAATATGAAAAAGAAAAGATGAAATTTAAGCTAATATTTAGAATTATTCAATACTTTCAATAATTATTTAGTTATTTTTTATAAAAACGTCACTTTTAATGCTGTTGTTTATAAATTTTATATTATATCAGAGGATATATATTCATTTAATAAATTATCCAAAATCATAATTAGAGTTTTCAACATATCGAACTCTTTTTTCTTTTGTCATAAAACCCGTCCTCCTTTCATAATCATATAACAAACGATAACACAAGCGGAGGAATGTGTATGACAAGCACAAGTATATATCAAGACATTGCAACCAGAACCGGTGGCGATATTTATATCGGTGTCGTCGGTCCTGTCAGGACAGGTAAATCGACGCTAATCAAAAAATTCATGGAAACTCTTGTTATACCTAATATAGCAAACGAGTACAACCGCACACGTGCGCAGGACGAAATGCCTCAGAGTGCAGCTGGAAAGACGGTTATGACTACCGAGCCGAAGTTTGTCCCCGATGAAGCTGTAACCGTTACGCTTGCAAACAAGGCTACTTTTGACTTAAGAATGATCGACTGTGTAGGTTATATAGTTCCCGGCGCGATCGGTCATATTGAGGATGGAGTTCCGAGGATGGTTATGACACCCTGGTCAAATGAGGAGATGCCTTTTGAACAGGCAGCTGAAATTGGAACAAGAAAAGTTATTAACGACCATTCTACCATCGGTATTCTGGTTACCACAGATGGCAGCATAGGCGAAATCCCAAGAAGTAGTTATGTAGCGGCAGAAAAGCGGGTTGTTGATGAACTGACGGCGATAAACAAGCCATTTATCATTGTATTAAACTCAGCAACACCGAATGCACTGGAGACAATCAATCTTGCCACTGACCTCGAAGAGAGATATGGTGTACCGGTTGCACTGCTTGACTGTCTTGACCTGAATGATGACGATATCAAACATATCATTGAACTGATTCTATTCGAATTTCCTATCAGTGAGCTTGGTATCAATATGCCTGGCTGGATTGATGTGCTGCCTGAGGATCATTATTTGCGTAGGCAAATATATGACGGTATTATGTCTACTGCACAATCAATCAGAAAAGTTGGGGAAATCCAGTCACACTTTGACAAGTTGAATTCAGAACAACAGCTGATGACGGTTAAGATTGAGAATATATCGTTGGGTGACGGTAAGGCACTAGCTGAAGTTAAACTGCCTGAAAGTATGTTCTATAAAGTGCTTGGAGAACTTGTCAACTACAATATTTCGGATGAGCGCGAGTTGATTTCGATTTTTACTGAGCTTGCAAGTGCAAAGAAAAAGTATGATAAAGTTGCTGCTGCGCTCGACCAGGTTAATGAAACCGGGTACGGTATTGTTGCGCCGACTATTGATGACCTGAAGCTTGAAGAGCCAGAGATTGTCAAACAGTCGGGTGGTTATGGCGTAAGATTAAAGGCATCCGCACCGTCAATACATATGATCAGAGCAAACATTGAAACCGAAGTTTCGCCGATTGTCGGAACAGCACAACAAAGCGAGGAGCTGGTCAGGTTCTTATTGCAGGAGTTTGAAGAAGACCCGAAGAAAATATGGGGTTCTAATATGTTCGGGAAGTCACTTCATGAGCTTGTAGGTGAAGGTCTGAACACAAAGCTTGCTCATATGCCAGACGACGCAAGAGTTAAGCTTTCAAAGACGCTGCAGCGCATAATAAACGAAGGAAGCGGCGGACTTATCTGCATATTACTATGAAACAGTGTAAGCATCCAAGTAGTATCATGACATTCTGTGATCTGAGAGATAAGGAAGTAATTAATATCGTTGACGGCAGACGGTTGGGCTGTGTTATTGACATAGAGTTCGATATCGAGTTTGGAAAAATACACAAGCTGATACTACCACCACAAGGTAAATACTTTTCCTTCTTCTCACCGCGTGAAAACCTGATTGTTTCTTGGGATTGTATCGAAAGGATTGGTTGTGACCTGATATTGGTTAGGCTTATTGATTGCCCTTGCCCACCGCCACCACAGCATGACTGCGGAATCTAACGTTTTCTTACATGAAAAAGGAGCTGAGTCAATCAGCTCCTAATATTTTAATATCCTGCTTTAGTTAGCAGTTCGTCTGCTCGATTGAGATCCTCGATTCTCATAACAACCTGTGCTTCGTTCTCGCATTTTGATATGAAAGCATACATATATTCAACTGCAATTCCCTGTTCTGACATCATCTTAAGTACCTTTGAAAGACCGCCGGGCTTATCCTCGATGCGAACGTTGATTACATTTGTGATGGATACAGCAAGACCGTTTGTTCTCAATGCATCTTCTGCTTTTTTACTGTCATCTACTATCAATCTTAAAATTCCGAAGTTTGTTGTATCTGCGATTGAAAGTGCTCTGATACTGCAGCCTGCTTCGGCAATAATTGAGGTTATTTCCGCAAGTCTGCCCGATCTGTTTTCAACAAAAACTGAAATTTGTTTAATAATCATTTGTACCCAACCTTTCTCTATTTATACTAATTCTATTTAGAAACAGTATTAGTTATACTTTCTGTTATCTATCACTCGTTGAGCTTTACCTTGACTTCTCGGAATTGTGTTAGGTTCGACAAGAGTAATTTTTGCAGCTATTCCGAGAGTGGAATCTATCTTATGCTTAATTTTCTTTGCTATTTCCTCAATATGCCTTACCGAGTCGGTAGAGCTCATTATTTCGTCGCTGATCTCGACCTTTACTTCGAGGGTATCAAGGTTGTTGATTCTGTCAACAACAAGAATATAATGAGGAAGAACCTCCTTAATTGTGAGAAGTACACTTTCAATCTGTGACGGGAATACATTGACACCTCTAATAATAAGCATATCATCCGAACGACCGCAGGGCTTCTCCATTCTGACAAAGGTGCGTCCGCAGTTGCATTTATCGACCAAAAGACGCGTTATGTCTCGTGTTCTGTATCTTATAAGCGGTAGTGCTTCTTTGGTTATACAGGTGAAGACCAGCTCACCCTGCACACCGTATGGCAGAACCTTACCGGTATCGGGATCGATTATTTCAGGTATGAAGTTGTCTTCATTGATATGCATACCGCACTGGTATTCACAATCATAGGAAACACCGGGACCTGCTATTTCCGAAAGACCGTATATATCGTATGCTTTTATGCCCAGTCTTGCTTCAATTTCTTTTCTCATATTTTCAGTCCAAGGCTCTGCACCGAATATACCTGCTTTTAGCTTGAGATTTTCGTGTGGTATCTTCTTTTCTGCTATTGCATCGCTGAGAAACAGAGCATATGATGGTGTACAGCAAAGAATTGATGAACCGAAATCCTGAAATATCTGAAGCTGTCTGTCGGTGTTGCCCGAAGAAACAGGAATTGTTGTTGCACCGAGAAGCTGAGCGCCATCATGCAGTCCGAGACCACCTGTAAACAGACCGTAGCCGTAAGAAATATGAACAAAATCCTTCTTTGTGCAACCTGCTGCTGCCAATGCTCTCGCAACACAGCTTGACCACATGTTAAGGTCATTTTTTGTATAACCGACAACAGTTTGTTTACCGGTTGTTCCGCTGGAAGCATGGATTCTGACTACTTCTTCCATAGGAGCTGCGAACAACCCATAAGGATAGCAGTCTCTTAAATCCTGTTTGTAGGTGAACGGAAGCTTTGATAGATCGTCAACGCTATTGATATCTTCAAGCTTTATACCCCACTCGTCGAAGCGTTTTCTGTAAAGAGGTACATTTTCATAAACTCTCTTCAAGGTTTTCATCAATGCAACATACTGTAACTCTCTTAGCTTTTCGCGTGAGGCGGTTTCGATTTCCGGATTATACATATTCGCCATACAGTTTATGTCCTTTCAATAATTATATCCTGCTTCGAATGCTGTTAGATTCAGCTGAAGGAATTTTTCAGGTACACATGCTTTGACCGCATCTGTAAATATCTGCTTGTCAAGGTCGCTGTACTTTGCGTAGAGTCCGATCAGAACAACATTTGCAACCTTTTCGTTGCCGAGCTTCCTTGCAACATCAATTGCATCGCATTCAGAGATATTTACATCGAGTTTCTCTATTTCTTCAATTATATTCTGAGGATATTCAGCATTACCCGCTATAACAGGCATCGGATAAATTTTTTGAGTGCTGGTTATAATTTTTCCGTTCTTTTTCAGAAACGGAAGCCAACGTGCTGTTTCAAGCTGTTCAAAGCTGATCAGAACATCTGCTTCACCCTTGCAGATAACCGGAGATGCGACCCTGCCGTTGGTTGAATATCTGACATATGTAACAACACTGCCACCTCGCTGCGACATGCCATGCACTTCGGAAACCTTTGTATCCCAGCCTTGGGAGAGCGCTGCCTGACCGAGAATTCTGCTTGCAAGCAATGATCCCTGACCGCCTACACCGCAAATCATCATATTTTTTGTCATGAAATATTTCCTTTCGTAAGGTAAGGTAATAGTGTTTTATGAAATAAAACTTATTAATTGGAAGCTCTGCTTATAATTTCTATCGCATCAAATTTGCACATCCTTGTACAAAGACCGCAGCCGATACACAATGATTCGTCGATTACTGCTTTTTTTGTCTCAAAGGATATACGGGGACAACCGATTTTCATGCAGGCTCTGCAGGATTTACATTTGTCAGCATCAACCCTTGCATAGCTGTCCTTTTTAACTGTCTTGAGCAATGCACAAGGTCTTTTCAGAATGATAACCGAGGGTGCATCCTTAGTAAGCTCTGATTTGAGAATCTTTTCGAATGTATCGACTTCATTAGGATCTACTGTTTGTATGTTTTCAACGCCGCAGGCTTTGCAGAGTGTTTCAAGTGAAACAGCTTTTGCAGGAAGGTTTTTGAGTGTAAGTCCGGTACAGGGGTTTTGCTGGTGACCTGTCATACCGGTTATTGAATTGTCGAGAATAAGGAGTGTTGAATAACTGTTGTTGTATATAATATCGACAAGTCCTGTTATGCCCGAATGCATAAAGGTTGAATCTCCGATAACACCGACTCTTTTATCTGCACTTTCCGGTCTTACCTTGTTAAAACCGTGCAGCATCGAAACAGATGCACCCATACAGACTGTTGTGTCAATAGTTGAACCGAGTGTGTAGCAACCTATGTCACCGATAACAGTCAACCCGAGCTTCTTGAGTACATAAAATGTGCCTCTGTGAGGACAGCCTGCACACATGACAGGTGGTCTTACAGGAATATTTATTTTAAGTTCATTGTAATCGTTTTCTTTACTCAGTAAATTCTTATTTAAAAGCTGTTGCGAATATTCGCCGATTACAGGCAGCATATTCTTACCTTCAACATTAACACCGTTTGCTTTGCAGAAGCTTTCGATTATGCTGTCAAGCTCTTCGATTACATAAATCTTGTCGACCTGATCTGTAAATTTCTTAATCAATTTCAACGGAAGCGGATTAACCATGCCTAATTTCAAATATGATACACTTGTTCCGAAGGCTTCCTTTGCATAAACATAAGAATCGCCTGCAGAAATAATACCGATTTTTTTATCGTTGAATTCAATTCTGTTTAATGTTGAAGTGTTTGCATATTCTTCAATATCAGACTGTCTCTGTTCGACGACAGGATGTCTTTTTGTTGCGTTTGCAGGCTTCATGACATATTTGCTGTCGTTCTTTATGTATTCCTTGAGGGGTAACTCCTGTCTGTTTGCGAGAGTAACAAGCCCTTGTGAATGTGAAATACGGGTTGTAAGTCTGAGCATTACGGGAGTATCGAATTTTTCTGAAATATTGTATGCAAGCTTTATGAACTCAAGACATTCAGTTGAGTCTGAAGGCTCGAGCATGGGTAGCTTTGCTGCGACTGCATAATGCCTTGAATCCTGTTCATTCTGAGATGAGTGCATTGCAGGATCATCCGCAACTGCAACAACAAGTCCAGCGTTTACACCGGTATAGGATGAGGTGAACAGCGGATCAGCTGCGACATTCAAGCCAACATGCTTCATTCCTGTAAAGGCTCTGCCGCCAGCAATAGCAGCTCCGAGAGCAGCTTCATATGCTACTTTTTCGTTTGTCGCCCATTCAGCGTAGATTTCATCGTATTTAGCTGCTTCTTCGGTGATTTCTGTTGACGGAGTGCCGGGATAGGAAGAAACAAACACACAGCCTGCTTCGTATAAGCCTCTTGCAATTGCTGCATTACCAAGTAACAGCTTTTGATTTTTTTCTATTTGCATATATCTGATTTCCTTATTATTTTTTTCGTTGGTCGATTACACGCTTTGCTTTACCGACGAATCTTTCGATAGATTTCGGTTCAAGCAATGTTACTTTGCAGTCAAGACCGAGTATGGTATGCAGCTTATGCCTTATCTGCTGTTGGAGTTTTTCAAGCTCTCCATAGCTTTCAAGCAGACTTGCATCGATAAGCTCAACCTTAATTTCTATATCGTCCATATAATTATGTGTTGTCAGAACTATTTGATAATTAGGGCTGATTGAATCGGGCATTGTCATTATGACACTTTCAATCTGGGATGGGAAAACATTGACACCTTTGATTTTCAACATATCATCGCTTCTGCCCTTGATCTTTTCCATGCGAGCATGGGTCCTGCCGCACCTGCATTCGTCATATTGAATGCGAGTGATGTCCTTTGTGCGGTATCTGAGCATAGGTATTCCCTCTTTGGTCAGGGTTGTTATTACCAGCTCGCCTTCTTCACCTCTGTCTTTTACTTCAAGAGTTGAAGAATTTATTATCTCGGGATAAAAATGATCTTCAGCGAAATGCAGGCCGCAACGTACTGTGCATTCGCCTGCGACTCCGGGTCCCATAAGCTCGCTCATTCCGTAGTTGTCTGTAAAGAAAATTCCCATGTTTTCTTCTATCTTTGCTCTCATTTCATCTGTACAACCTTCTGAACCAAACAAGCCGAGTCTGAGCTTCATCTCGCTTTTATGTATTCCCATGTCAGCCGCAACCTCACTCATATACATCGCATATGAGGGTGTTGATACCAATACTGTTGTTCCAAAGTCCTTCATAATCATAATTTGTTTTTCTGTATTACCGCTTGAGATTGGCACAATTGCTGCTCCAATACGTTCAAGCCCATAATGCAGTCCCAAAGCACCTGTAAACAAACCGTACCCAAAGCTGATCTGAGCAATATCATCATCTCTTGCACCAGCTGCAACAACAATTCTTGCAACCAGGTCGCTCCAATTATTAAGGTCGTTTTTTGTATATCCTACAACAGTAGGCTTGCCGGTCGTACCTGACGAAGCATGTATTCTTACAATTTGCTTCATAGGTACTGCAAAAAGTCCGAAAGGATAAGTCTCTCTGATATCGTCTTTGGCTGTGTAAGGAATGTATTGAATGTCAGATAATGTTTTAATCTTATCGGCAGTTATCCCTGCTTTTGACAGCTTTGCATTATAATACGGTACATTGTCAATACAATATTGTATCAAGCACTTTAATCGCTCAAGTTGTAGTTCTTCGAGTTTTTTTCTCGGCATGGTTTCCAGTTCTTTTTGCCAGTACAAAAAATCCACATCCTTTTAAAATGAAAAGAAAGAATAATATCATTCAATTTTATATTTCAATTATTATAGCTTGTTTTTGCAAAAAAGTCAATTTATATTATTCAAAAATTAATAATGTTAGTATAAAATTTAATAATATCCGAAACTATGCAGGATTAACTATCATTTTTAATATTTATTAGATTTCTCGTTGAATCTATATCATATGGACAGCAACCTCCAAAAAAACGGAAATCAAAAAAATCGTCGTTTTCTGCAGTAGTTATCCTGATATTATTTATATTTTTTAGTGCTACAGCCAAAGTTTTTGATATTATTAAAGAATCCTCACTAAACTGTATTTCATCGTAAAAACCATTCAAACGAATTAAAATATCCGTTTTTATATCTGAGTCAATTGTATCGCTCAGCTTGTATTTGAATTTTTCAATTTCGATTTTTTCAATTACAATATCATCAATCTTCCCGTTCAACTCACAGTTTCTGCTCAGTATAAGAAGGCATCTCTGACGCATGCTCATCTTGTATACTTTAATTGAATCATAATAATAACCATCATATATATAATCCGAGTCCGGAATATATATGAAAGTATATTCAACACCGTTATAATCTGCCGCAGTCCCGACATAACTGTCGGAGGCTTTATCATATAATATATCTGTATAAGTTAATATTAGTTCATATCGTTCATTTATATATTTGCTAATTTGTTTATTTGCAAGTGAATAAAAAAATGGATTACCGAAATAATCGTATATGAATATTATTGCTGATAACATTATACTTAAGCTAATCATTAATAAACAGAATTTTTTCATCATCTATACTCCAAGAAGCTTTTTCTTAGTTTTAGCTTTTTAACTTTTAAAATACGATTGGAGAATCAAATGAAACCAAGTAAAAAATTGAAAAAAAGGATAATGGTTCTTCTACTGGTAATAATAATTACATCAACATGCGTTTTTGGATATCTATCAAAATCGATTGAAGAGTCTGTTGTAATTTTTGCAAAAGCTGATGCTTATACAATTGTAATAGATTATATTAACGATATTGTTTATAATTATCTTAACAACAGCGATATTAAATATTTTGATATTGTAACTCTTGAAAAAAACAGTGACGAAAGAGTTACAGCTATTCTTATCAACTCTGTTAAATTAAATAGAATCAAATCGGAAATCTCAAAAGAAATAATTGATAAAATAACAGAGATAGAAGCGAAGGAATACGGTATTCCTATTGGAACTGTACTAAAAAGTACGTTGTTTTCTGGCAGAGGATTTAAAATCTACATAAAAATAATACCGCTCGGAGCATTCACGAGCAGTATTGACAATAAATTCACTTCGGTTGGGATAAATCAGAGTGTTCACAGCATTTATCTGAACTTTAATGCAGTAATTAATGTTGTTGCTCCTTTTTCAAAAGCATCGATATCTGTTACGGACAGGATTTGTATATCTGAAACCGTATTGCTGGGTGATGTGCCGAATACGTATATTCAGATAAAAGATGATACCGGGAACGATTACATAAAATATTTCAAAGGAGATTAATATTATTTTGTCTGTATACTTCAAAGGCAAGCACTGATGCTGCCGATACAGCAGAGAGCGCTATATTTGTGTCCTTTGCATAATTGATGCAGATTGTACTGTCGGCAAAGTTGAGAATTGTTTTTGAGATACCTCTCTTTTCGCCGCCTATAACAAGCAGCAGCGGTTTCTTCAAATTGCACTGATACATGCTGACCGAGTTTTCAACTGCAGTACAAACAATTTTAACTCCATTTGCTTTCAACTGATTACAGAAAGCTTCGGGTTCTTTACAGATCACAAGAGTCATTGTCTCACTGAGCCCTGCTGATGATTTTGCAACAATGTCTGAGGATGAAAAAAAGTTACGTTCGGGAAGCAATACCGCATCAACACCTGACAGATGAAGCGAACGTAGCACATAACCAAAATTATACGGATCCTCTATGCCTTCAACAAATGCAAGAAATGGATTTTGAATGTTCAACAATTCTTCAGCAGGGGTAAAGCGGCGTTCAAAAACTTCCGCTGCAATGCCGCCGCTTGTTTTAAGTTCATCAAAAATGGGACTTTTTGAAAACTCAACCTTAATGTTTCTTTTTTTGCATATATTTAATATTTTAGAATATTGGCGTTGTTCAGGTATACGAAGCTTGCTTTCCATTACTTTATTATATCTTGCACTCTCGATAATTACCTTGTTAATATCACGGTTGTTTCCGATCAACGCGCCATATACAGCCAGAAATCCGCTTAAAATTATTTTATTCAATTCTGTCTCCAAGTAATTTATTAATATCATCGATTCTGTAACCGGTATTTGCGGAATTTATATAATTGATAAATAATATATCAGTAATTCCCTTTTCCTCTGCAAAGTCAGCAATTGATTCTTTTGTATATTCATCGAAATATCTGATGTCGACTGCATGAATTTCATCAAAATGCGGGACAAGGAAAGGTAAAAACGCTGTTGCGCTTGATTCGCGAAGGACAAGGAGCTTTCTACCGGTAGTATTGGCGGTTATAATACTTGTGTATTGTGTCTCTGCACCAAAAATCAGATAACCATTGGTAATGCCCGCTACATTTTTAAATACAAGCTGTGAATTTTTATAAACCGAACCGTCTGTGAAATAGTGAGTTACGTTTGAAGGATATTTCCTGTCAACCCTGTAAAAGTCGATATTATCGGGAACATCCTCAAGTTGTTTTGCTTTGGTTCTGATATAGCTCATGCCAAGAAATTCGTCAATTTTACCTGTCTCATAAGTGCTGAGTGGAATTGGCATATCTCCGATTTCCTTGATAAACTCACAATAAGCATAATATGCAGCGAGCGGAGACCAGTTGACATCAGTTCTGTAATACAGGTATTCAGAAATATGATCCTTTAAGGTTGTATATATGTCAACACTTGTTATTCCGTTATCAAGTTTTGAATATATGCTGTCAATGCTTGCTTTTTGTGATTGACAGATAACACGATTATCAGTAAACTTATAAAATTCAACATAGGTCGGAACAAGAATGCTGTACATTTTTATATCTGATGAAAACGCATCACGATATGCATTAAGTGCAGCAGCATATTTTGTTTCTGCAAGTGAGCTTGAACCGAAAACCTGAAGACCTACATCACCGAACAAGTATACACCATCGATTGTCTGACCGTATATAACGGGTTCGGATGTTTCAATAGATTCTTCGGGTTGGGATTCAACAGTTTCCGAAACAACATCGGATATATCAGAAATCTCGGAATTATTTATCTCAGATATTTCTGATGTATTATCTGAATCTTCGTAAATACTCTCTGTCTGAGAGTTTTCCGAAACTTCTGAAGCTGATGACTTGCTGTTATCATTATTGGTATATTTTGCATTTACAAAAAACGCAAAGAAAACAGTTATAAGAAGGATTATCAATGCTGCTGCGATTGAAATACCATACTTAATTAATTGAGATCGTTTATGTTCTTCAAGATATTCATCATTTTCAAACTCATCCATATTCGTAAATCCTTTCAATAATAATATTATATTATTATACTGCAGAAAAAAAGAAAATCAAACACAAAAAAGCTATTTTTTTATGTATAATTTTATTTAACATAAAAAATATATGTACAAATAAAAATTGCTAATTGTATGTTATTACAAACACCCCACTGAACATTCGGTTTCGGTGGGGTGTATCTTTTTAATGATGCAGTTCGTCTTTTTCTTCTGAATCTGAACTCTCTGACTTTTTCTTATCCTTTTTACTTTTGGTTTCCTGATTTAGTTCATGCTGCTTTTCGTTTTCAGATTTGCTTTTTGCAGCTCTCTCTTCTTTGAGTTTAATCAATTCTTCAGCAGTAGGGTTACTATTCATAACAAGCTCAAATTGATCGCTATCCATAATTTCGTTGTTTACAAGGAAATCAGCAACAAAGTGAAGCTTATCAATGTTTTCACGAAGAATTGTTTCTGCTTTTTTAAATGCCTTATCAACAATTTTATGAATCTCTTCATCTATTCTTGCAGCAACTGCTTCGGAATAATTGCGTGATTGCATATAATCCTTGCCAAGGAAGACTTCATCATTGTCACTACCAAATACAATAGGTCCGAGAACCTCACTCATACCGTATCTTGTAACCATTTTTCTTGCGATATCAGTTGCGCGTTTTATATCATCCGAAGCTCCACCTGAGATGTCATCAAGTATTATTTTTTCAGCAACTCTGCCACCGAGCAGCATTGCTATTTTTTCTTCAAGTTCGCCCTTATATACACTATACTTATCTTCTTTTGGAAGAGCAAGAGTATAGCCTAAGGCATGTCCACTGGGAATTATCGAAATATGGTGAACAGGATCTTGGGTTTTACAAAGATGGCCTACGATAGCATGTCCTGCTTCATGGTAAGCTGTTTTACGCTTTTCTTCAGAATTAATAACCATCGATCTTTTCTGAGGGCCAACAATAACCTTCATTGTTGCTTCCTCAATATCATTCATACCAATAAGCGATTTCCCTTTTCTTGCAGCAAGTAAAGCTGCTTCGTTGAGGACATTTGCAAGGTCTGCTCCGGTAAAGCCGACGGTAGTCTTTGCTAATACTGACAAATCGACAGATTCTTCAAGAGGTTTATTTTTCGAATGAACTTCAAGTATTGCAATTCTGCCTTTTAAGTCAGGATAATTTACTGTTACCTGGCGGTCAAAACGTCCCGGTCTTAGAAGCGCTGGATCAAGTATGTCAGGTCTGTTTGTAGCAGCAATGACTATAACACCCTCGTTACCTCCGAAACCGTCCATTTCTACGAGTAACTGGTTGAGAGTCTGTTCGCGTTCATCATGCCCGCCACCCCAACCTGCGCCTCTATGACGACCGACTGCATCAATCTCATCTATAAATACAATGCTCGGAGCGGTTTTCTTTGCTGTTTCGAAAAGGTCTCTTACACGCGAAGCACCAACACCAACATACATTTCAACGAAATCTGAACCGGAAATCGAATAGAAAGGAACTCCGCTTTCGCCTGCAACTGCTTTGGCAAGCAGGGTTTTACCTGTTCCGGGAGCACCGACAAGCAATACGCCTTTTGGAATCTTTGCTCCGAGGTCTACGAACTTCTGTGGATTTTTGAGGAATTCGACAATTTCCTCAAGTTCTTCTTTTTCTTCATCGGCACCGGCAACATCACTGAATTTTACCTTGTGTTTTTCATCAGAACCTAACTTTGTTCTTGCACGGCTGAAGGAGTTCATTCTGCTGCCGAAACCACCGAAGCCTCCGGAGCTGTTATCTTTATTTGTGGTATTCCCTGCGGAATTTTGCTTCTTTATAAAATTATAATAGATTACAAATATTGCAACAATAACAAGTATATAAGGTAATAAGGAAACATACCATGGGAAAACAGCAGGAGTTAAATAATTATATGTTAAGGGTGAGTCTACATTTTTAACCTGTTCATCGATAAGCTCTCCGCATTCTTCAATAAACAAATCAAGACTTCTTAATTTATAAGAAACTTCTGATCCGTCTTTTAATGAGAGAGTTAATTCATTCTGTTCATCAACAACAAATGACTTAACTTCTTCCTTAATAAAATATGTTTTAATCTCGCTCATTGTTGTTATTTTTGTGCCTTCTTGAGTAAGTATCAATGCTCCGAGTATAAAAACAATAACCAGCATTAACAGCCAAAAAATTGATGTTCTACCGTTCTTCATCAGTTACCTCATTTCTGCTTATATATAAATAGATTGATCTTTCAGCATTTTTATTATAAACCCTGTCTGCAACACCGATATATGGAACGCAAATTATTCCTTCACTATCACAGATAACAGGAATTTGATCTCTGACTTCTTTTTTTATCTTTTTATTAATAAAGCATTTTTTTACATTTCTGTTTATCGAATGACATACGAATGAATCACCTGAATGTCTTGATCTTGCAAAAATGGTACCCTTGATTTTATCAAAATCAAGAACGAATTGTATTGATAAATTGTAAATAATTTCAGTTATTTTAATTTTATCTGTTGATAAAATTATTTCTATATTATTATACCTGTTTTCGCCTTGCTTTAAAACAAAACTCCACGGTTCTTCAATTTGCTGAATTTCACCAGTAATCAAAAAAGAAATTTTATCAATAACAGCCTGTAGATTATCGGGTAAAGAAATTATAGCACTTTTGGCGGAATATATTGTATTCATTATTGCTTCAATATGCTTGTTTGACAATGTTCTATCAGAATGCTTCGAAAATTGTGTAATAATTCTGCGTGATAAAATAGATGGCGGTAGTTTATCGTTTATTATAACATCACTGTGAGAAATTCCGTTAAGAAGATCAATATCTCTCTTTGCGAGTTTCGAAAGGTTACAGATATTTTCGATTGTATTCGAATTCTGCTTTTCAAGCAATGGAATTATTTCATGACGTATATAATTTCTTGTGTACTCAATATCCAAATTTGTCTCATCAACTACATATGAAAGATCGCAGAAATGCGCATACTCTTCAATTTCAGCTCTTGTGTATATAAGCATCGGGCGTATTATCTTTCCTCTTGTAAGTGCAATTCCGCAGATACCGTTCAGTCCAGCTCCTCTGATTATATTCAACAAGACAGTTTCAGCATTATCGTTTTTATTATGTGCAGTAATTATTTTGTCAGCATTGTACTTTTCGGCAGCCTGCTCAAAGAGTATATATCTGAATTGCCTTGCGGTTTCTTCTATTCCCTGCTTCAGTTCTTCTGCAGCTTTCGGTATATAAATTTTTTCGGAAATAAATTTGACTCCAAGCGATTGAGCAAAAGACCTCGAAAACTCTTCGTCTCTTACTGCATTTTCACGTATTCCATGGTTAACATGCAATGCAATAATTTTGAATGGATACTTCTTAGAAATTTCGTTCAATGCATATAACAGTGAAACCGAATCTACTCCACCGGAAAGACCAAAAATAACTGTCTGATCAGGTTCTATAAGATTGCAATTTGTTATATTTTCATACAACTTCTTTTCGAAAAAAAACTTTGTTTTGTTCTTCAGCATAATTGTTTAGTTACCTGTATCATCGTATTTCTGTTCAATACTTATGAACTTGAAGAATTGACCGTACCAACCCAAATCTATCTTGCCGGTTGCTCCGTGGCGGTTTTTAGAAATAATCAGCTCTGCGATATTCTGTTTTTCTGCATCATCGCCATAATAATCGCGATAAAGGAACATGATTATGTCGGCATCCTGTTCAATGGCGCCGCTATCGCGAAGATCAGAAAGCATGGGCTTTTTACCTCCTGCACCTCGGGTTTCAGGTGCTCTTGACAGCTGAGCACAAGTCAATACAGGAACTCCGAGGTCCTTGGCGAGCAACTTCAAATGTCTTGATATATCTGATACCTCCTGAACACGATTTTCGGTTCTTCGATCTGACTGCATAAGTTGAAGGTAATCGATTACAACAAATCCAAGATTTTTAACACGCCTGAGCTTCGCTTTCATTCCGGTTACGGTTATACCTGCAGAATCATCTATGAGTATATCACATTTTGAAAGTGATGATGCAGCTTTTGCGAGCGTTGCCCAGTCTTCGGTTGTGAGATTACCTGTTCTGAGTTTATAATTATCAATCATAGTTGCACTTGATAACATTCTTGAAACAAGTTGAGACTTTGACATTTCGAGTGAGAAAATTGCGACAGCTTTCTTGGTTTTTCGTGCAACATTTTCGGCGATATTCAATGCAAAGCTTGTCTTTCCCACGCCGGGTCTCGCACCTACAAGCACTAAGTCTCCGCTACCCATCCCAATAAGCATCCTGTCGATTGCTTCAAATCCTGTTTTAGTACCGGTTGAGCCTTCGGGATCATCTATCATTTTTTGCATCAGATTATAATTTTCCACAATGACATCACGAATATGTGTAAAATCACCATGGTATTTATTCTGTGCAATTGAAAATATTTTTTGTTCGGCTGAATCTACGATTTCACTGACATTACCCTGTGCTGAAAAAGCACTGTCTGCTATTTCCTTAGCACCGTTTATAAGTGCACGAAGCAGTGAATTATCTCTGACAATATTCGCATATTCACGTATGTTAGCAATAGATGGTACAGTATCGGCAAGCATTTTTATGTATTGCGCTCCATCTTTTTTTGAATACATTCCTTTTCTCTCGAGGGTATCAAGAAGAGTAACGAAATCTATTCTGCGACTTTGCATAAACATTTCCTGCATCGCTGTATAAATTGCTTTATGTTGATCAAGATAAAAATCTTCGCTTTTGATCAGCTCGGCAATTTCATTCATTTTTTCGCTGTCAACAAGAATTCCGCCCAATACTGCTTGTTCGGCTTCAAGAGAATATGGCATTTGTTTTATTGAGTCGAAGTCAGCCATAAAGTATATACCTTTCTTAATGGCAATCAGATTTTATTCAGCTACAACTTTAATTCTCACTTCGGCATTTATCTCAGTGTGAAGCTTAATTAATGCTATATAATCACCATAAGCCTTGATGGATTCGATGCTGATTTTTCTTTTATCGATAATAATTTTGTACTGTTTTTCAAGAAGCTCACATATATCCTTGCTTGTTATAGCTCCGTACAGCTTACCATTGTTTCCATCTGCTTTTATTATCAAACTGAGTTTCGATAGCTGTTCTTTTTGTTGTTCAGCGATTTTCTTTCCCTCTAACTTTTTATGTGCCAATGCTTCGTTTTTTGCTTTTATTTCAGCGAGAATTTGATTATCCGCAATCTTTGCAAGATTCTTTGGGAAAAGAAAGTTTCTTGCGTATCCATCAGAAACATCAATGATATCACCTTTTTTCCCCTGGCTTTTTACATCAGATAATAATACTACTTTCATAAATTGACTCCTTGCTTTAAGTTTTTCTTTCTGAATATTTGTCTATCGATTCCTTTAACAGAACAAGTGCTTTCTCCATATCCATGCTTTCAAGCTGAGCACCGGCAACATCATATCTTCCACCGCCGCCGATATTTTCAAGTATCAATTGAACATTAATTGTGCCTGAAGATCTGGCAGAGATATTTATAACATTTCCTATCTGACAAAGTACAAAGGACGCCAAAACTCCGTCCATCGACAGCATTCTGTCTGCAGCTTTCGCTGCTGCTATCTTGTCTTCTTCAGTTAGTTCATCATTTATTGCAGAGATTGCAAAAATATTGCGATAGATTATTGTATTACTTTCAAATTTAGCTTGCTTGATGAAATCTGTAGAATTAGTCTTGAAAAGCATCTGTGCGTCTGTTGGGTTTGCTCCTTCTCCGCGTAGAAAAACAGCTGCACCAAAAGTTCGAATGCCGGAATTACGAGAAAACTGCTTGGTGTCAAGCATAAGACCGGCAAATAGAAGTTCGGCTTCTTCTTTCTCAAGTGAGTTTGCTGGTAAAACCTGTTCTAAAATTTCGCATACAAGCTCACTTGCTGATGAGGCTGAAGGCTCAATATAGGTAATATCTATCGGTTGGTTGTATTCTTCGGTTTTACGATGATGATCTATAATGACTCTATGTCGAACATTATCAAATACCTCGAATGATTCAAAAAGATTTCTGTTATTTACATCAACGATTATCAACAATGTATCTGAATTTATGAGATCCTGACCTGTAATTTTATCCACAAATATATTATGATAAGCTATAACTTTATCCAACTTTTGCTGTGTTTGTTTTAGATTTATATCATTTGAATTAGATATTATGTTAACCACTTTTCCGTTTTGCAAACACAATCTTGAAATACCAACTGCGGCACCGAGTGAGTCATAATCAGCGTATTTATGTCCCATAATAAGAACATTGCTGCTGCTATTAATTAACGCAATCAAGTCATGAGCTATAATTCTTGAACGAATTTTTGTTCGTTTTTGAACAGTTCGAGTTTTGCCGCCAAAAATTTGTGTGTCATTTTGGCTTTTTACCACTGCCTGATCACCGCCACGCTGCAGACCATATTCAAGCGCCTGTCTGGCAATATTTTCTTTTTCAGAGAAGCTACCAATAATATTTGAAATACCGATAGTTACAGTAAGCGGTATGCCAAGTTGAGTTTCGGTCTGCTCTTTTATTTTATCGAGGACTTCAAATTTATTATTTATCATTGTTTCAAGATACTTCTGACTGAACAACATTATGAACTTATCCCGCTCATATTCTTTTAATATAGCTCCAATTGAAACAGCCCATTCATTAAGAACCCTTGCAACATTTGCTGAGGCGGTTCTATAATCCTCCTGTATATTTTGAATGATTTCACTTAAATTATCGACGACAATATATGCAATTAAAGGATTTGATGCTTCAAAAGCTTTCTGAGTCCATATCAATTTACTGTTATCATACCATATTGTTAAGTAGTAATTTTTCCCCTTTGAAATAATCTGATATGCTCGTATTTCAAATGAAATACCAAAAACAGAAATGTTTGTGAGCATATTTGTGTTGTTCTTGTTTTTTGCAACCTTTTCAAAGCTCAATTCATTGTCTGTAGCAGTGTTAATTGACTTTCCATATAGTATTTTTCGATCGGAGTCATACTGACCGAAAGCTTTGTTATACCAAATAATCATGTTCTCATCATTAATTATTAAAACAGGCATATCAAGTTTCATAAAAAAGTCAACTGTCAAATTCGAAAGCAGCGAGCCGCTGCTTTCGGGTATTTTTCCGTTAAGCTCAAATAAAGTAATTGCAATTGTATATACAATATATATTAATGTCATCAATGTTGAAACGATAAACAAGGTATTGTTTTCTGAGAAGGATGAAATGATAATTAGAGATAACAAAACTGCGATTGCCGCAAAAACATTTCTTTTATCTTTTATTGAATTTAAAAGCTTTTTCATTATACCCTCCTCAAGTGATTATCTGTTATATTTCTACTGCTTATAATTAGACATAAAGTCGAATGGTTTTTTAAAAAGTGTTCTAAATAAGCCAAAGGTTGTTAATAAAATAAAAGCAAAATAAAATATCATATAATTTAATATAAAGAATAAAACAAAAAATAGGATCAGAATTATATAATTTTTTTTAACTTTTTCTATAAGATGTCGGAACCCTACGACAGCAAGACCTGCTGAAATAGGAAAATAAAAAGTAAATATTCCAAACTTTAATCCTATGTTATCGCTTTCTGAAAATATAAACATAAGTATAGTTGATATAACAAAGACAATTGCTGCAATTTTCGAAAGTTCGATCTGCCATATATTGTCATATTTAAAAAATACTTCTTTAATGTGCATAAATTCGACTATCTTTTTTACCAGATAAGAAACAATAAAGGTAAATGCGAAACTTATTGTTATAACCATTGCAAGCGACATTGCTTTCATAGAAAAAACTAATGTCTCAAACAATCCAGTGAGCTGATCTTCACTTTCAATTGTCGAAGCTAATAATTCACGAATTGGGTCAAAATACATATGTGTTAACTGCTTAATTATTGAGTCGATTGCTTCATATGATACAGTACCCTCCGCAGTGATTATAAAAATCGCCAGAGTAAGAATAATCATAATAATTAGAGCGAACCCTGAACGAATTATTGTCTGTACTCGGGTGTATTTTTTTAATATTGAATACCCTATCAATAACCCAACCGGAGCAAAATATAATGATGCCATGATACTGATTGGATCGCCAGTTATAAAGAATACCGTAGCAACTACTAAAATTGGCGTAATCAGTAACCATAAATTAGGGTTTAGTAAAACGCAAATGCTATATAAAACCGAATTTATTATTGCAGCTATTATAATTATGTCTAATGACACTGCTGAAGATAATGCTCCTACAAGTAATATTATTATATTGAAAAATATATAAATACCGATTGACGGTCTCTTTATATCCGATGTTTCTGTAGCATTGATATTTGAATCCATAAAATTCTCTTACCCCTATAACATATGAATTATAAAAAATTAATTTTAGCATAAAACCAACATTAAAATTTATCAAGTGTTCCTCGATCAATAAGCTTGTTTTCAAAAAAACTCTTCGTGTTTTTTGAAGGTTAATTTGTATTTATTATATCATTATAATATGCTTAATTTAAGATTGTATGGTGAATATTCTTACACAAGAGTCTGTTGTGTAAGATTAATATCATAATCTTCAAAAATAACTCCGGTAGCTGGCAGATTGCGTTTACGATATTTACTTTCTTTTTCAAGCTTCGGAGAATCGTCATAATAAGGTGTTGCTTTTATAATAACATCATTCTTCTTTAATGTAAATATATTTGAGCCGGAAGATGTACGTGTCGTTTTTCTGTTAATCTGCTTTTCGTTGATTAACAAAGCTTTATTATCCTTGGAAAGTAATAAATATTCTTTTGCTTCATTACTTCTATAAGCAGCAATTAAGCGTGAGTTATCAAAAAATGCATTGGTAAGCTTTTTACGATTGGTCTTTGTCTGATAAACTTCGGAAGGAATGGCAACAGCTTTACCATTCTCAAAAAACAATACGACTTCTTCCGAATAATCGAACGTTGAGATTGCTGATACAAGATTTTCATCTGCATCAAAACCCAACTTTGCAGGTATATAATCACCGAGCGCGGATGCTTTAGATTGATCAAAATCATCAAGTTTTGCTTTATAAACCTGAGCATTTGTAGTAAAAAACATAATTTCGGCTCTGTTTGTTGTTTCCTGCTTATATATAACAGTATCGCTGTCTTTGACTTTTTGTACATCACTACCGCGAAGCGACTGTATTGTGCATTTTTTAAAATAACCCTCGGCGGTAACAAATATCATTACCGGATAATCTTCAATTTCATCGGCTATATCAACAGAAACTGCATTTTCCGCATCAAGAAGAAGCGTTTTTCTCGGTTTAGAATATTTTTTCTTGATTTCTGTTAATTGCTTTTGAATAATTTTTTTTATTTTTTGATCATCCGAAAGTACAATATTCAATTCATCTATATCTTTTTCAAGTCCTTCGATATCACTGATTCTGTTGATAATGTATTCCCTGTTCAAGTTTCTAAGTTTAATATCTGCAACATATTCGGCTTGGATTTCATCAATTGAAAAGCCCTTCATCAAATTGGGAACAACTTCAACTTCATTTTCTGTGTTTCTAATTATTTTAATAGCTTTATCAATGTCAAGAAGCAACTTTTTTAGGCCTTTTAAAAGATGCAGCTTTTCTTGTTTCTTTCCGAGGTCAAACATATATTCACGTCTGAGACATTCAACTCTGAAGGCAGTCCATTCATCAAGAATACCAATTATGCCGAGTGTTGAAGGTGTGCCACCGGTAAGTATATTAAAGTTGCAACCAAAGTCGTCTTCCAGACTTGTACCTTTAAGGAGCTTTGCAATTATTTTTTCATAGTCTGCTGATCTTTTCAGATCAATTGTAAGCTTATTACCGCCAATATCAATTTCATCACGTACATCGGAAATATCCTTCAGCTTTCCGGACTTGACCATATCGATTATTACACTTTTAATTTTTTCTATTGTGGTTGTATATGGAACTTCAATTATTTCAATGCAATTATTCTTTTGATCATATCTCCATTTGCCTCGAACTTTAAAGCTACCGCGCCCGGTTTTATATATTTCAAGTAATTGCTTACGATCATATAAAATAGAACCTCCTGTGGAAAAATCCGGTGCGATAAGAATATCCAGAAGCTCTTCTTCGGACATTTTAGGCTTCTTTAAAAATTCAATTGTTGCATCACAGACTTCGGCAAGGTTAAATGAACAAATGTTACTTGCCATTCCGACAGCAATACCAATATTTGGCGATACAAGCACGTTTGGGAAAGATGTCGGCAACAACCAAGGTTCCTTTGTAGTACTGTCATAGTTATCGACGAAATCAACACTATCTTTATCGATCCCTGTAAAAATTTCTTCACATATTTTGCTTAGTTTGACTTCTGTATATCTTGAAGCAGCATAAGCCATATCCGAATATTGCTTGCCAAAGGTACCTTTTGAATCGACAAACGGATGTAATAAGGCTTCTTTGCCAGCTGTCAGACGAACCATTGTTTCATAGATAGAAGCATCACCGTGTGGGTTTAACTTCATTGTCTGGCCAACAACATTTGCTGATTTTGTTCGGGAACTACCCAGAAGTCCCATTTTATACATTGTATAAAGAAGTTTCCTATGAGAAGGTTTGAATCCGTCTATTGCCGGAATAGCACGGGAAACTATAACGCTCATCGTGTATGGCATGTAATTCGTTTCGAGAAAACTTGTAATTCCTTGATTGTCAACTTTAACTGTTATATCTGATTTTTCAATTGTTTTCTTACTTTTTGCCATAAAAATACATGCCTTCCTTAGGTGTTTATATGGTTGAGGTTTTCTAATTTCATGTTAGCTCAAAAGAATTTAACAATATGTAGGTTGAACGACAATTAAAAGTTCTGCTTTATTTTGTTCAACTAATATAAAACGAAAGAGTAATTAGAATATATCTGCCATATCAAGATATTTTGCACCATTTTCAGCAATAAACTGCTTTCTTCCGACGATGTTATCCCCCAGAAGAATGTCAAACATTTCAGCAGTACTTTTTTCGTCTTCAGGTGTAATTCTGAGTAGTCTTCTTGTGGCAGGGCTCATTGTTGTCAGAGACATCATTTCCGGCTCATTTTCGCCAAGTCCTTTTGAACGCTGTATAGAATATTTTTTATCCCCGATTTTTTTAAGAATTTCGGATTTTTCTTTGTCATCGTATGCAAAATAGATATTATCTTTTGTGTTGATTTCATATAAAGGTGTTTGTGCTATATATATTCTACCTTCAATAATTAAAGTTGGTAGCAATCTGTACAGCATTGTCAGTATCAGCGTCCTTATCTGATAACCATCTTCATCTGCATCGGTACATATTATGATTTTATCCCATTTAAGCATGGATAGATTAAAAGCGGCAAGGTCTTTATTTAACTTGGATCTGATTTCGACACCGCAGCCTATAACCTTAAGTAAATCTATAATTATATCGCTTTTAAATATTTTTTCATATGTTGATTTCAGGCAGTTAAGTGTTTTACCTCTGACCGGAATAATAGCTTGAAATTCTGCATCTCGTGCAAGTTTACAGGAGGTTAAAGCTGAATCTCCTTCAACTATATAAAGTTCTCGTCTGTTCGGATCCTTGCTTCGGCAGTTTACAAACTTTTCAACCGAATTATTAATATCTATTGTGCCGATCAACTTTTTTTTAACATTTAAACGCATTGTTTCAGCTGATTCTCTGCTGCGTTTGTTTATTAGAATCTGCATACAAATTTTTTCAGCGTTCTGAGGATTTTCAGCAAAATATACTTCGAGACAGTGTCTGAAAAAATCGGTCATTGCATCTGCTATAAATGTGTTTGTTATTGATTTCTTTGTTTGATTCGCATATGATGCCTGTGCAGATAATGAATTTGTTACAAGAACAAGAGAATCTTCGATATCGTTGAAAGTTATTTTTGCTTCATTCTTTGTATATTTATTATTTGATTTCAAATATTTATCAATAGCAAAAACAAATGCGCTTTTTGTTGCTTTTTCAGGTGAACCGCCATGCTCCAAGAAACTGGAGTTATGATAATATTCAATAAAATTAACTTCATTGGAAAAAGAAAAAGCAAAGCTGATTTTTAATTTATAATCCTCTTTGTCATCTCTGTCTCTGCCTACGCGTTCAGCAGAATACTCAGTGACAGGCATTAAGGCTGTTTCCCCAACTCGTTCGGACATATAATCGACTATACCATTTGGATATATATATTCGAAATCGGAGAATGTTCTATCTATATTTTGATATTTTAGAGTCAGCTTTAAACCTGCGTTAACAACAGCTTGCTTGAGAAGCAATTGTTGAAAATATTCCTTAGAAATATTGATATCAGTGAAAACATCCCTGTCGGGTTTCCATATGACATATGTGCCTGTCTTGTTTTTAAGGCAAGGTTCGGTCTGTAATTCACCTAACGGTTCTCCTTTTTTAAAGGAAATCGAATGCTTTAACCCATCGTAATATGAAATTACATCCATTTGCTCAGATGAATATTGTGTTGCGCAAGCGCCGAGCCCGTTGAGCCCGAGAGAATACTCATATGCGCCGCCGGAAGTGTTTTTATATTTACCGCCTGCATAAAGCTCACAATATACAAGCTCCCAATTATATTTTTGTTCGTTCTCGTTCCAATCGAGCGGTACACCTCTGCCGAAGTCTTCTACTGCGAGAGAGTGATCGTTATAAACAGTTACATTTATAACATTTCCGTAGCCCTCTCTCGCTTCATCAATTGAATTTGAAAGTATTTCAAAAAAGGAATGCTCGCATCCTTCAAGTCCGTCTGAACCGAATATAACTGCAGGGCGTTTTCTTACACGGTCAGCGCCTTTTAAGGATGATATGCTTTGGCTATCGTATTTACTTGCTTTTGACATTAGCATTTTAATTCAACCAAATTAAGTGTTGAATCTGATTCCTTTCTTAATTATTTGTGTTGAAATATTTAATAATACAATCAAGAATTTGTTCTGATGCTGTACCATCGCCATATAATAAATGTCCGCTGCACATTTTTTCATATGTTGAATTGTTATTAAAAAGTTTATTTGCATTTTCAACTATCAAAGCAGTGTCTGAGCCAACGAGTATACCGACATTATAAGTTATCAATTCAACACGTTCTGTTTCATTGCGTAATACAAGAATCGGTTTTTGAAGATATGCAGCATCTTCTTGAAGACCACCTGAGTCGGATATGATCAGAAAGGCATGGTTTAACAGATTGTGCGTTATAATAGGAGATGGCGGTGAAATTATAAAAATATTCGGTCGTTTCTTCAGCATATGAGATGCTTTTTGTATTATTTTATTTGGATGCATCGAATATATAATTTGCACGTCATCTCGCTTTGAGATTTCAATCAATGCATTAAATATATTTTTAAGCTTATCATTTCGGTTTTCAGTTCTATGCACAGTAACAAAAATAATGTTCTTTTGTAAATCTAAAAACGGATAGATATCATTCAAATCAATCGATATTTCAAGAGTTGATTTCAAAGCATCAATTTCAGTATTTCCAGTTACATATATTTCTCCGTTTACCTTCTCATATATAAGGTTTTGTTTTGCTGATTCGGTCGGAGCAAAATGTAATGTTGCAATCTGAGCTATTTTCGTACGTATATATTCTTCGGGATATGGAGAAGCAATGTTACCGCTTCTCAACCCAGCTTCAACATGGAAAACAGGAATGTTAAGTTCGTTGGCAGCATTTGCAGATGATAACGCTGTAGCAGTATCACCGTGAATAACGATAGCATTAGGAGTTTCTTGTTTGAATACACCGAACAAAGCTGTAGAATAACGCATATGTTGTTTTTCAAAAGGTTCATTACTTCTCATAAGATTCAGATCAATATCCGGATAAATTCCGAGTGCAGAATTGACATTATTGATTAAGTCCTTTTGCTGACCTGTTGAACAAATAACAACATCAAAATTTGTATTCTGTTTTGTCAGTTTTATGAGCTTAGCCAGTTTTATTGCTTCCGGACGAGTTCCGTAAACAAACATCAGCTTTTGCATCAATTCGCTCCTTTCTTAAGAATACATATATTATTATTAGCGAAGCAGATGAAATAAATATTATCAATAAACCTGATACATATTTACCAAGAGCAAGAAGAACCGCTCCGATGGAATTAACAATTGAAAAAATGTGCAGAATTTCAACAGTTTTACTTTGCTTAATGCCAAAATCAATCATGCGATAATGCAGATGATCTCTATCAGCCAACACAATACTGGATTTCCTTATGCTTCGTCTAAGTATCGAAAAAAATACATCAAAAATCGGAAGCGAAAAAATGATCACCGGTATCAGATAAGAAACAATTGCACTCGTTTTAAAAAGTCCTTCAATTGAAATAACAGCAAAAGTATATCCAAGAAAAAGTGCACCTGTATCTCCGAGTGTTATTTTTGCAGGAACTTTATTAAGCGGATAAAAGCCAAGACTTGCACCACAAAGACATAATGTTATCAAAGCAATATCTGTTACATTCATAATAAATGCAATCACCGTTAAAGTCAATGCAGAAATTACAGAAATTCCGCATGCCAATCCGTCAAGTCCGTCAATAAGATTCATTGCGTTTGTCAGAATGAGAACCCAAATAATTGTTATCGGTATTGACCATATTCCGAAGGTTATGTAATTTCCGAATAAGTTGAACCATTCGATTCTGACTCCGAAAAGAACGGGAATGATTGAAGAACCTAATAATAAAGTAAGTTTTATATACGGCGTAATACCGTAAATATCATCAATCATACCTATTACTATTATCGATAACCCTCCTATAAGTATGCTATTAATAAGCGGTGAAAAGCCTCCGATAATAATGATAAAGATGGAAAAAGAGATGAATATTGATAATCCGCCCATACGCAACTTAATGCCATTAACTGAATGCCGTTTATCATCTTTATCATATGCTTTGAAATGCTTTGCTAATGGTATTACTAATAATGTTAATAAAAAAGATAACAACCCTATTAAAAGCAATATTGACAATAAAAGAAAAAATAATTTTATATTCATAAGGTTATGGTTTTGTTACAAAACCGACCTTGCGATATACCTTAGAAAGCGTTTTACGCGCAAGATAAGATGCTTTATCTGAACCAGTACGCATGACAGCTTCGAGTTGTGCTTTATCTGAGATATATAAATTATACTTATCTTTTATTTTACCCAAAGCGTCTGCACAACATTCTCCAACAGCAATCTTAAAATTACCATATCCGTTACCCATGAATTCAGCTTCGATTTCATCTGTGGTTTTACCGCTGAAGGCAGAATAAATCATTATAAGATTGTTTATGCCGTCTTTACCTTCGGAAAATTTGATTTCGCAATCGCTGTCAGTAACTGCCCTCTTGAACTTGCGGATTATTGTATCTCTATCATCAAGTATACAAACGCTTCCGTCACCCGAATCAGACTTCGACATCTTTTTTGTTGGTTCAGATATTGACATTATCTTGCCGCCGACCTTTCTGATGAAAGGCTCGGGTATTGTAAATGTATCACCGTAAACACCGTTAAACCGTTCAGCAATATCTCTTGTTATCTCAAGATGCTGTTTCTGGTCTTCACCAACAGGCACAAGATCTGCTTGATACAAAAGTATATCAGCAGCCATAAGAACTGGATATGTGAACAGTCCGGCATTTACATTCTGGGAGTTTTTTTCTGATTTATCTTTGAACTGAGTCATCCTTGAAAGTTCACCAAACATCGTATAACAGCCTAAAACCCAGGATAATTCAGCATGGGCAGGAACATGGCTCTGAACAAATATTATTGATTTCTCGGGATCAAGACCACACGCCATATATAACGCGAGTACCTCCAGAGTGCGTTTTCGTAAATCGGCAGGTATCTGCCTAACAGTTATTGCGTGCAAGTCAACGATGCAAAAAAGTGAGTTATATTCATCCTGCAGCGTAACCCAGTTTTTTAATGAACCAAGATAATTGCCTATTGTTAGATTACCGCTTGGTTGAATTCCGCTGAATATTGTCTTTTTATCGTTTAACATATTTTCACCTTATCCTATTTGGTTCGAAGAGTTTTTTCTAATCTTTCAATTCCTCTGATTATCTGTTCATCGCTTGGCGTCGAATAATTCAATCTGAATGAAGGACAGAATTCATTTACATTTGTTAAGAAGGTATTACCCGGCACAACAGCGACTTTATTTTCTGCTGCTCTCTTTGCAATCTCTATCCCCGATTCGCCGTTCTTTGCGGTTGCCCATAGAAATAAACCACCCTGAGGTCTTGTATAATCGAGCATATCAGATAGATGCTTATCAAGCTCAGACAGCATCAGCCCGCATTTGCGTCTGTATATCTGTTTGATGCCTATTATATGTTGATCAATATCGTACTCATTCATAAATCTCGAACAGAGTATTTGAAAGAAAATGTTTGTATGAACATCATTTACTTGTTTTACAACAACAATTTTTTGTATTATTTCTTTTGGTCCGCAGACATATCCGACACGCATACCGGCAGATAGAATTTTTGAAAAGGTTGAGCAATATATAACTCTGCCACTTTTATCAAAACTTTTTATTGTTGATATATCTTCGCCATCGAATCTTAATTCACCGTAAGGATTATCTTCAAGAATCATTACATTATATTTTTCGGCAAGCTCAAGAACCTTTTTTCTTTTATCAAGTGACATACAAATGCCTGTTGGATTCTGGAAGGTAGGAATAACATATATCAGCTTTACATTGGGAGTAGTTTTTAAAGCATCTTCAAGTTCTTCGATATTTATTCCATCAGAATCAATATTAATTCCAACCAATTTTGTATTGTATGAGCGAAAAGCATTAAGAGCACCAATAAAAGATGGCTTCTCACATATAACCGTATCACCTTCGTTGCATAAAACCTTTGCACTGAGATCAATTCCCTGCTGTCCGCCTGAGGTGATTATTATCTCATCATTTTCTGTGTCTATATTAAATTTATTCTTCAGCCTGTTGGTAACATGAGATATTAATTTTGGATAACCTTCTGTTATACTGTACTGAAGCGCAAGTACAGGGGTTTGCTCGAATATTTCCTGCGAAATTGACGCCATCTTATCATATGGAAATGATTCGGCAGAAGGATTTCCTGCAGCCAACGATATCATATCCGGATCATTCATCGATTTAAAAATTTCTCTTATAGCCGAGGGCTTCATATCTTTTACTTTATCTGAAAAAATGTACATATTGTTTCACCATTTATGTGGCAATAGTCCTTTCTATATGTGTATAAAACATAATTTATTAATCAATACCGGAAATAAAAATAATTATTATTTATAGTATTTTTGCTTATTCATCCGTTAATTATAACATAATAATAAATGCTTTACAAGTAATTTTTTTATCTATTATTTATTCTTCTCTCATAAATTAACGTTAATTGAACTTGCATTTATCATATACTTAACATTTCACTAAAAAGTTAAATTAATATATTATATTTTATTCAAATTGTATATTTACTTGTTTACAATATTAATATACAATAATAATGTGAAGAAAATAGATTTAAAACAAATCAAATTTATGGAGGATTTATTTTATGAGCGATGCAATGAATCACGGAGAACTCGGTATTATTGCTCTTCAGAGCAGTGAAGCACTCGGTGATATGGTGGACAAGCACATTATCGAAATGAGAGGTCCTGAGCACGAGATTCAATCGTATCTTATCCCGATAGAGCAGGTACGCTTTGCAAATGGTGAAGGTAAAGTCAAACTCCTTGATTCAGTTCGAGGAAAAGATATTTACATCCTTGCCGATGTCGGAAATTACAGTTCGACCTATAAAATGTTTGGTACCCTTAACCGAATGGGACCTGATGAGCATTTTCAGGATATCAAGAGAACTTTATCTGCAATAGGCGGTAAAGCAAACAGAGTCACTGTTATAATGCCTTTATTATATGCTTCACGACAACATAAAAGAAAAGGCAGAGAGTCGCTTGACTGTGCGATGGCACTCAACGAACTGCAGAATATGGATGTTGCGACTATAATCACTTTTGATGTACACGATCCCACAATTCATAATGCAATACCTAATACTTCCTTTGAAAATATTTATCCTACTTATACAATGATTAAGAAAATGATCCAGACAGAAGGTCTTGATGCGATTAAAAATAATATGACAGTTATTAGTCCAGACACAGGTGCAATGGACAGAGCTATTTATTATGCTAATGTACTGGGACTTGATGTTGGTATGTTTTATAAGCGCCGTGACCATACACGTGTTGTTAACGGCAAGAATCCGATTGTTCAACATGAATACATCGGCGGGGATTTAGCTGGCAAGAATGTTCTTATTGTTGATGATATGATAGCTTCAGGTGAATCTATTGTCGACATTATAAATGAAATATCAGATAAAAATATTAAAAATGCTTATGTTGCGACAACATTTGCTTTCTTTACCGAGGGAGTCGAAAAATTTGATAAATTGTATGAAGAAGGCAAGCTTATAAAGCTTTATACAACTAACCTTTCTTATATTCCTGAGGAAGTCAAAGCTAAGCCTTGGTTCGTCGAAGTAGATCTGTCAAAGTTTATTGCAAAAATTGTTAATACTCTGAGCTTCGACCACTCAATATCACATCTGCTTGATGCAACAGCAAGAATCCGTCAGTTAATTCAAAACACAATGAATCAATAATAACATTAAAATGTCAGACTTTAAAAATAACTATTGCAGTCTGGCGTTTTTTGTATTAGAATATTATATATAGTAATATCACAGATCAATAAAGTTTTCAGTTCAAATTTTTTTTGAAAAATAATTTATTTTATGTAACCAAACCTTAGTATTCGAAGTATTACTTATGAAGGGAGTTGAAACCCGGTGGACAACCAATCTCTGCGTACGACAGATTCGGTTGACGAAATTATTAAGAATTATTCAAGCATGGTTTTCAGAATTGCTTATTCCCGAACAAAGAATAAATATGATGCTGACGATGTAATGCAAAATGTCTTCATGAGATATATCCGCAAGGAAAGACATTTTGAGAGTGAGGAACACAGAAAAGCGTGGTTTATCAGAACAACAATCAATTGTTCAAACAGCTTTTTTACTACTTCCTGGTTTAAGAACACAACATCCTTCAGTGATGCAGCCGGAAGTCAAATCGCACCATCAGATGACAACAGTTCAGTTGTATCAGCTGTCTCTGAATTGCCTAAAAATATGCGATCAATGATTTATTTGTTTTATTACGAGGAGTATTCTGTAAAAAAAATAGCTGAAATTCTTGGTAAAAGCGAATCCGCTGTAAAAACTCAACTCTTCAGAGCAAGAGGCTTACTCAAGAAAAAATTCGAAGAGGAGGATTTATAATGTTTAAGGACAAATACCACAAGGAAATCAATGATATTAAGCCAAGCGATGAATCAATGGCAGCACTTAAGAAAAATTTACGAAATGATCAGTATAGTCGTAAATTAAAAGCTTATCCAAGAATAATTATGGCAATGACTCTGGTAATTGTTATTATGGCTGGTTCATTTACTGCTGTTTTAATGAACAAAAATGATCCGCTGGTTCAGGATACATCAAATTTCAGCATTGAAAAACATTTAACCTATGCTGATATATATAATAAACTGAAAGCGGCTAAAGAAAGCGTTGATTTAGGAGGCAGAGATGATGTTGGAGCTGAAGCTCCGACCAATAATGAGGGGACTCCAACCGATCAAATCGGCGACGATAAGGATTCATGGAATACTGGTAACGATACACCTGACTATTCTGACACAAACATTCAAGTTGAAGGTGTTCAGGAAGCAGACATTGTTAAAACAGACGGAAATTATATTTATGCAGTGTTTAATTCGTCAGTATATATTTATAAAGCAGAAGACGGGAAACTGACAAAGGTTTCTGTTATCAAGGGAGAATATGATCAATTGTATCCCGATATGAAACCGACGGAATCTACGGAATCTATTGTATATGACGACGGTGTTACTTCTGAAGTTTATGTTGACAGTTCAATCGGTGAAACAAAACCTTCAACAGGTTTAGCTGATACAAGTGCAGCTTATGCTGAACCGGACGAATCGAGAATTGATGAATCCGGTGTTGAAACAAATTCTGTTGAATACTATTATTATAATAATATCATTGAAATGTATGTTTATAAAGATATACTTGTTATAATACAGAACCCTCAGATTAACGGTTTATATAACAATTCAGCTGTCGGCGCGCTGATATATAATATTGAAGACAGAGCAAATCCGGAGCTTGTTGATACAATCGTTGTTGACGGTAATTATTCAACAACAAGGATGATTGATAATCAGTTATATATCCTTTCAACAAAGTATGCTGATTATTCAGTCAGCGAGGATTCTCTAAGATCATATATTCCCTATACCTACGCCGAAGGCGAAACAAAACCCATTCTTCCCGACAATATTATAATGCCAGCTGATATATCGACAAGCATTTACAGCATCGTTTCTGCAATCGATGTTTCAGGCGATGTTACTCTGACATCTCAAAAAGCTGTTTTGGGTTGCAGCAGCAGCGCTTATGTAAGTCTTGAGAATATGTACTTTTCATCATATTCAATGTACGATTACAGAACTGTTATGTTTGAAAACCAGCCCGATGAATCTACAATTAATACTATGGAAAGTAATATCGGTACAATAATTATTAAACTCAGCTTGAATGACGGCAATATTGAATTTGAAGCTTCAGGCATGATAAAAGGCTATATTCAAAATCAATTCTCAATGGATGAATACAACGGATATTTTAGAGTAGCTACTACGTCCTATGATTACACTTTGTATCCTTCGGGTCAGAGTATTGATATATATGATCAGGATATGCAGGTTACCGGTTCGAGAGCAATTTACTATTGGGGTAATACAGGCAATTCACAGAATAATGTCTATGTACTCAAACAAGAAGATGATAAGCTTACCGTAACAGGCAAAATAGAAAACCTCGCTGAAGGCGAAAGAATTTATTCTGCAAGATTCGACGGAGATATCGGATATATAGTAACTTACCGTCAGGTCGATCCGTTGTTTGCTGTAGATTTATCGAATCCTGCTTCACCTGAGCTTTTAAGTGAATTGAAGATTCCAGGCTATTCGACATATATGCATGTATATGATGAGAATCTTTTATTTGGTTTTGGTGTCGCAGCTGATGAAAACGGAATGCAAACCGGACTTAAGCTTTCAATGTTTGACGTTGCTGATAAGCTTAATGTAAACGAAGAAGCAACGCTCGTACTTCCCGGTTATTCATATTCAGAAGCTTTGTACAACCATAAAGCAATTCTGGTAAACCCGGCAAAAAAATTGATTGGCTTTGCTTCATATACCTATGAATATGATAATTACGAATATAAGGGATTTACAAACAGTTATAATCTTTTCACTTATGATGATCAAGAGGGCTTTGTTAAGCTTGCTGAATTCAACTTTAGTGACTCAATGAATTTTTACGGGTATAATGTTCGCGGATTATTTATCGGAGATTATTTCTATGTAGTTAGCAGTAATACAATTTCATCATTTTCACTCACAACTTATCAGAGTGTTGATAATGTAACATTTACAGATTAACATAAATCGGTTTTTGATTAATATCTATCGGGTGCTGAAAATACAGCACCCGATTTTATTGATATTCTATCAAAATATCAATAAAATCTATTGACATTTCATTATCCGACTGTTATACTACACAAGTACGGGAATAAATATTACCCGTGAATTAATCCTTATCTCATCAACATCGATTGGTGAGGTCAAAGTCCAGAAGGAGGTGCTTAAAATGGAAAAAATTCAATCGTCCTATGAAACAATCTTCATCGTAAATAACTCACTTGGTGAAGAAATCGTCAAAGCCATCATTGCGAAATTTGTATCTTTAATAGAAACAAACGGAACAATTGAGAGTGTTAACGAATGGGGAAACAGAAGACTCGCTTATCCGATTCAGGATTATACTGAAGGATATTATGTCCTTGTGAACTTTAAGAGCGCTCATGATTTCCCTGCTGAATTAGATCGTATTTTTAATATTACTGACGGTATTCTTCGTTCGATGACAGTCAAAAGTGGCAAATAGAAGATGTGGAGGTTATTATGTCCGGTTTTAATAAAGTAATTTTGATTGGTAATCTTGTCGCCGATCCGGAATTGAAGCAAACAACGAATGGTATTCCTGTCACTTCATTCAGAATCGCCGTTGGAAGAAAATTTTCTAAGGATGTACAACAGACAGATTTTATTGATATAGTAGCATGGCGCAATTCTGCGGAATTTGTTACCCGCTTCTTTACTAAGGGGAAACCTATTCTTGTTTGCGGTTCTTTGCAGACACGTACGTGGACAGACAAAGATAATAACAAAAGATATGCTACGGAAGTTGTTGCTGACGAAGTTTCATTTGTCGGTCGAAAGACAGATTATGACCAATCCGGTCAATCGGATACACCCTCTTACAGTACACCGCGGGTTGATTCAGCTTTCGAAGAACTGACAACCGATGATGATTTGCCCTTTTAAAGCAGTTTAAACTGATTAGCAGTAATTACTGCAGCAACAAAAATTACATTTAAGGAGGTTATTATTTTGGATAAAGATATAAGAGACGGTCAGCGTCCTTTTCGCCCTCGTAAAAAGAAGAAGGTTTGTGCTTTTTGCGCAGAAAAGATAGAGCATATTGACTATAAAGATGTTACAAGACTCAGAAAGCATATTTCGGAAAGAGCTAAGATTCTTCCCCGCAGAGTCAGCGGCGCATGTGCTGTGCATCAAAGACAGCTCACTGAGGCAGTTAAACGTGCTCGTCACATCGCATTAATTCCCTATACATCAGACTAAAATATACCCGCCGTGTAAAACACGGCGGTATTCTTTTAAAAAGTGGTATCATTATGAATAATAAAGAAATAATAAAAAAAATATTTGGATTACAAAAATTATATGAAGTCGATTTTCTGAACATAGCAGAACTCGAAATTTTGAAACCACATTTGTTGAATAATGCGGATTATAAAACTTGCATTTTATTTATTGTACCCTACAATACACCAGAGAACAATCCTGTTTATATTTCCAAATATGCTGTTTCAAGAGATTATCATTTATATTTTAATAATTTATATAATAACATTATACCAGAATTAGAGGTTTGCTTCCCGGGTGAGGTGTTTAAAGGATTTGCCGATGTTTCACCATTCAACGAAAGACTTGCATTATCAAAAAGTAATCTTGGTTTTTATGGCGATAACGGATTAATAATAAATAAGAAATATGGTAGTTACATTTTTATAGGTGAAATTATCTCTACCCTTGATTTACATTTATCAAAAGACTCAAAAAATAATGAAAGTAAATATCAGAAATGTCTTCACTGCGGGAAATGCAAGGCTGCTTGCCCTGTTGGCGTTGTCGAAAGCAGAGATTACACCAAATGTTTGTCATATATCAGCCAGAAAAAAAACAAAACTGAAGAGGAAAATCAACTTCTTATTGACAATAATATTTTATGGGGTTGTGATATTTGCCAAAATTGTTGCACATATAATCAAAACTCAGAATATTCTGATATTCCTTTTTTCAAAATGAATATTATAAATAAATTAACTTCTGAAATCGTAGAAAATATGTCTGATGACGAATTTAAGGAGCGCGCTTTTGCTTGGAAAGATCGAAAAACAATCCTTGATAATCTTAAATTTTTTGAAGAAGCAGATAAATAAAATTATTAAAATAAGGTCAAGAAAACGCAATTGCTATTGACGAAATATGCAAAACATGATATTATAATTTTGACTAAATTACAAATATATAAAGAGGATTAAATGAAAATAACTTTTAGATGGTACGGCGAAAACGATTCTATCCCCCTTCAATATATAAAACAGATTCCGTCTATGAGCGGTATTGTTTCCGCTGTTTATGATGTTCCCGTCGGAAAAGTTTGGAGCAATGAAAGTATTGCTAAGATCAGAAGTGCTGCCAAACAACACGGTCTTGAATTTGAGGTTGTTGAGAGTGTTCCCGTTCATGAAGATATAAAGCTCGGTAACTCAAACCGAGATGTTTTTATTGATGCATATATTGAGACTATAAGAAGACTTGCAGCAATCGGTGTCAAAGTTATTTGTTATAATTTTATGCCTGTCTTTGATTGGTTGCGTTCCGAATTGAATTATCAAAATGACGATAACTCAACATCTCTGATTTATCGTAATGATGAAGTTTTGGCTATGGATCCTAAAACCGGTGAGTTATCACTACCCGGCTGGGATGAAAGTTATACAAAAGACGGATTAAGAGAACTTCTTAATAATTATAAAAATATAGACGAAACAGAATTATGGGATAATCTCGCTTACTTCTTGAACAGGATAATTCCTGTTTGCGAAAAATGTGATGTCAAGATGGCAATTCATCCGGATGATCCGCCCTGGGGTATATTCGGGTTACCGAGAATAATTACAGATGAAATACATCTTGATAAATTGTTATCTATCAATACATCAAAATATAACGGATTGACACTATGCACCGGATCGCTTGGGGTAAACCCCCAAAATAATATATCTATGCTTGCTGCAAAATATGCAAAGCAAGGCAGAGTACACTTCGTGCATGCACGCAATGTACTGATTACCGGTAACAGATGCTTTAATGAGACAGCGCACCCATCTGAATATGGTTCGCTTGATATCTACTCAATACTCAAAGAGTTATATATCAACGGTTTTGATGGTTACATACGTCCTGATCACGGAAGAATGATATGGGGAGAAAAAGGTAAACCGGGTTATGGACTGTATGATAGAGCGCTTGGCGCAGCATATATAAACGGTTTATGGGAAGCTATTGTTAAGTCAGATGAATGAATTCATTAAAAAGAAAAAATATGGTCAGAATTTTTTAACGTCACCGGATATCCCAAGAAAAATTGCTGCTGCCTGTGGTGCAGATAAACAAAGCGGTATAATAGAAATTGGACCGGGAAAAGGAATATTAACTGTTGAGCTTGCAAAAATAGCTAATAAAGTTTGCGCTGTTGAAATAGATACAGAATTGAAACCTTATTTAAATGAAATACAATTAGCTAACCGGAATATAGATATTGTATATCAGGATATATTAAAAATCGATATAAATGAATTTATAGAGAAACAGCTTCCCAATATGAACATATATGTTTGTGCAAATCTTCCCTATTATATAACTACTCCGATATTAATATATTTGCTTGAATCGCAAGCTAATATTGATAGTATTACAATAATGGTACAAAAGGAAGTTGCTGAGAGGTTATGTTCAAAACCCGGTACATCAACTTATAGTGCAATAACTGTTGCTGTGAATTATCATTCAGAAATAAAAAAACTTTTCAATGTTCCGTCAGGATGCTTTTCACCTCGGCCTAAAGTTGATTCCACAGTAATAAACTTAAAAATTCTAAAAAATAAAGCTGTAGCCCCTAAAAATGAAACTCTTATGTTTGGAATAATCAAATCTGTTTTCGAACAGCGTCGAAAAACCCTAGTAAATAACCTTTATAGCTTCTTCAACGGAAAACTTAACAAAGAAGAAATAACAAATGTAATTGTAAAACTCGGGTTTTCAACCAATACAAGAGGTGAAACACTTAGTATAAATGACTTTTGTATTATAGCTGATCACTTCAACGGCATATAATATAATTTAATCGTACAGGAGGATATCTCATAATAAAACATAAAATGGTTTGAAAATGATCAGAGTATTGGAATATTCTATACTAGATTTGGTGACAGAATGCCCAACAAGCTTCTTGAGGAGCTTGAAGGTTTAAAATTAAAATTTTCAAAATAAGTTATAATAAAAAATTACAGGGGGATTTAATCCCCCTGCTTTAGTATATACATAATAAATATTTGTAATAAAATATATAATTAATCAAGGAGAGTATAGTATATGAAGAAAAGTAAAAAAATAGCTTTAGTCAGTATTTTAACAGTTGTTGCCACAATGTTTTTGACCGCAGCGTCTCCTGATCCCAAAGTAATGTTGAGTAATGGTATATCACCTATATCAGGCACCTTTATACAGCCATGGCTGTATGGAAGTTGGTCTGACGCACGTTGGGATAGCGAAATGCAAATATGGCAGCAGATGGGTATCGAATATCTGATAGTCGGTGATACAGCCATGGTTGATGCTTCGAATAATTATTCAATAAAAGCGGATTACCCGACGAATATCGAAGGCGCAACAAAAGGCACAGATAATTTAACAAAGCTTTATCAAAAATGTAAGCAATATGATATTAAATTATATATAGGTATGGGAAATACAGTCGGTGGCTGGGATTATCTTGACTTTACCAATGCTGCGAGTGTTGATAAATTTCAAAAGGTTGCCACTGCTTTTGCTACAATTGCCGAAGATATTTATAACATTTATTACGAAGATTATAAAGAAATATTTGCCGGATTCTATTTTGTTCCTGAGCTATATAACAGCAATCATTTTGACAGTCAAGCTAACAGAACAAAATATGTTAACGGTTTTTCAACTGGTCTGAATATTGTACTTGACAAGATTAATTCATTGAATCCTGATTTACCCTTTATTTTCAGCCCATATGTCAATATATTTGGTGGAAGCTGGGTAACTAAGGATCCAAATAGTATTGAAGCCTTCTGGAAAGAGCTTTTTGCTACAGCACACTTCAGAGATGGCGATGTTTTCTGTCCTCAAGACAGTGTTGGAGCAGGTGGTATGGGTCTTGCAAATCTTGATGCTTGGACCCATGCTTATAAAAACGCAGTTGAAAGTTGCGGAAAATCAGTTAAGCTCTGGAGTAATTGTGAAATATTCGAGCAACCAAAAGATAAGTATTATGAATCATATGACGGATATAATTATTGGTGCTCAGCTGATGTCGGTAGAATGTCGCAACAACTCGAAATTGTATCAAAATATGTTGAGCGAATTTTCGTATTTGCCTTCCCGCATTATTTAAGTCCTTACACAGTCGCTCCGGGATATTATAATTCATACCTTGATTATCTCGAAAACGGTGTACTTGAATCGATTGCTCCTACGCCAATGGATAAATTCCGTACATTGAAAACTGTCGTCAACGGTAAAGAAGGGCTTAGTATTTATTGGTCTGGTATGTATGATAATTTCGGTATACACAGAGTCAATATTTATAAAAATGGTGAATTCCTTACTTACCGTAACGCAGCCATATCTGAAAGCACCTCAAAAACTGCTCCTTATCCAAATAATTTTACCGATTACGAATTTGATTTTGATGCAGAATCAACAATATATGAGTTTGAGGTTATAGATTGTGCAGGAAATATTTCTGAAAAAGTTAGCTTTACAGTTGAAAAAGGAAGTGTGCCTAACAATGTAAAACTTGATTCGGTATATAAAGGACCGGTTGAAGAATCTGAAGAAGAATCAGAGGTCTCTAATAATGAATCAACCGAAGTTTCTGTTCAAGATAATATACCTGATAACAACAATCCGTTTGCAACAATAGGGATAGCTGCTATTGCTGTTGCTGGCGTAGCTGCAATTGGTTTTGGAATAGTAAAATTCATCGGTATGCTTTCATGTAAAAAGAAGAAATAATATTTTATTTAAATTTTATATGACAATAAAAAAGACCGTTCGGTTATTTTCCCGAACGGTCTCATATTTATATACATTACTTTCGCTTGAGAGCAGAGTTTTGTGTCGGTTTTGCAAAGAAAAATTTACGCCATATTGTCAGGCACTGAACTCATTGTCTGATAGTTTACTTTCAGACTTTAATCTCCGGATTTAATTGTTAATCTTTGAACCGATCTACTTAGATAAATATGAAGCTGGTCGATATCTTCATTAAAAGCTTTTTTAAGTGAATCATCAAAGCCTGCACTTTTTATAAACTCTGTCATATCATCAAGCGATGCAATCCAGCTGTTAATTGCTTCAATCTGTTTATCGATAGATGTCTCCTTGCTTGAAACGAAGTCTTCGCCTATACTTTGTAAATCTGATAACATAACAGATAATTCGTCAAGCTTTGTTTTTGATTCAGGCTTTAATACAGAATATACTTCAACTATTCTTCTTATAAAGTCTTCTGAACCGCGAATTATCACTTGATCATATTTATAACCGGGGACAGATTCTCTGCTGAACTGCCCTGCTGTCAATGGCTCAACATACTGACTACCGAGCAAAGCATTCAATGAGAATATTGCGACACCTGTGCCACTATATTTTCTGATAGCGGTAATTTGATCACAGAAGGTATTTGTTTCAACCTTAATAAAAGCTGCAATACCGATTGTAAAGAATGCTTCTTCTCCGACTAATTTACTTACTGTTTTTGCATTTGCTTCAACACTCGGAACATCAAGAAAATACGACATAGTAAATGCTTCGTCTATTAATCCTGCATCAACCCATGCTTTTGCATTCTGGAATATTGTTGTTTTTGCTTCTTCAACATTCGGGAACAATGCGCAGGAAACACTGATATCTTTCCCTGAATCTTTAATTACCTGATCAATTTTATAAACAAAATCGTTTATAATATTTTCTCTGAACTGACACCAGTTCTTCCAATCCTGAGAACCTTTAATAAAGGTTTTAGGATCTTTGTCAGTATTATATTCGGCTTGGAACCCAGCAATAATGTCATCATTATAACCATAGTCATCTGTACCGTTTACAACATCCGGAAATCTGATATAATCATGATTTAACCCATCGATATCATAATTGTTGATTAATGATTCGTAAACATCAAGTACAATTTGTTGAGCTTTTGTATTATACGGATCAAAGAAAATATACTTTTGTTCTTTTCCGTCATCACCAATTACCGGATAATAATTTAAACCTGATTTTGATAATACTCTTAAATCAAGCATATTTAATAGAGTAGGATTATTTGAGCCTTGAACACCAACAAAATACGATTCAACCCAACAGTGAATTTCAATACCGTATTGCTTCCCGAATTTTAGAAATGCTTCGAGCACATCTAAATCGCCATACATAGGATTTTTAATTACATATTCGCTATCAATTTTATCAAAAATAGTGTAACCGTCATACCAGGTCTCAACATATATGGCAGTTAAATTTAATTCCTTAGCTTTCTTAACTGTTGCTTCAACATCCGCTTCTGTTTTTTCAACTGGTCTGTACCAGGCTGCTCTGTTTTCAATCATAAATGACTCGTTAAGCATATAATTAGCTTTTACAAGCATTGTATTTGCAGTTTCTGAAGTCATTATCGATTGTTCGAATTTACCATCAGTATACAGTTGCTTAGCTTGATTAATAAGATTTTTTATCTCGTCGATATAACCTTCAACTTCATTATAATTCAAGTCGAGCAGATTTTCTTTTGCATTATCAAACTTATTTTGTATACCTTCAAGTAATAAGAAGGATGTATCTGCTTTTGTTTCAGGCGCATCAAATATTATTACATTTTTATTTGCTTTATCAATTATAACTTTTGCTCCAAGAATATAATTTTCAATTAGTTCATTCTTCATATCCTCGTGTCCTGATAAAATAAGTCCTCCTTCGGGTATTGCTGTATTACCTGCTTCGCCAAACCCAACAATCTGACCGTTGGCATTTACTATAACTTCAATTCCCCATTCATTTGTTTCGGTCGTTTTTTTTCCATCGCTTCCATCATATACAACAAGATAGTTTGTATTTCTTACACCGTTTATAGAATTGTAAGGTAATTTAGCCATGTTATAAGTAATGGATATTAGTGATGTATAAACAGCTTCGCCGACTGCTGCTCTGAATATAAAAGAATATCTGTCATGTGATGAACCAATACTGATAACATATCCGTTTTCAGGAATTTGATTATTTCCACTCTGACGTTTTATTTCAGTTACTTTATTATTTACAACAATAACCTCTGTTCCTGTATCATCGGTGCCTGTAGCTTCTCCAAACTCAGAAGTATAAACGACAAGAGTTGAATTGTCTCTTGCCTGATTATAACCAACAGAAGAAAAGATACTTTTACCTATTCTAACATACTTCTCAGGATAATCCGGTATATCAAGAAGCTGAGTTTTTATTGTATCTCCAAGTGTAATTTGGGAGGCTTTTTCTATTGCAGAACCTACAAAAGAAATCGCAAAACCATTGTTGTTAGGTATCATAACCTTTTCATTGGCATCACCGATGTATAACACTTCGTTATCGATAACTACCATCTCAATAAAATCTAAATTTGTTTCGGGAGAAACGCGTGAAGAATTATTTGCATCAAAAAGGTAAATGCCATCGCCGGATATAGATTCTTGATCTACATCTCCATTTACTAAAGAATATTCATTTTCATCAATTACAATACTTGCTTGATCGGTTGTTGAGGAAACCATGTTTAAATTATTCACAGCTAATTTCTCATCTCCACTACAAAGCTGTTTCCCGAATTCAATGTTATAATTACCATAAAAAATCAGATATATATTGCCCGGCTCTGTTTGACCGGTGACAGTTTCAACAAATTTGAATGTTGTGCTAACCACCTTCTCAATTTTCATTGCATAAGTATTTTCAGGTATAATAAAGCTTTTTGAATATTCGTTGTTTATATAAATAATTGAATTATCAGGAATAACATTTGTATCAGGATTTTTTAGATTTATTTTACGTTCAACTGAAGAAACTGATAAAATGCATCTTGTTAAGTCTTCCATAACAGGTTTCTGATTATAATTATTTATACTGACATCACTATATTCATTAAAAGCGTTTATAGCATTCAATTTATCAGCGCTAAGAGCTGATTTTGATATACTTATAACAATACCATTGACCGGAATCAATGTATCATTCTTTGGATTTTCATCAATAAGTATGTTGGTAAGTTGATATTTACTTACTCCGAATGATTTTTTCTCTTCGATAACAAGGATAATTCTATCTGAATGATCTCCTCCTATTTTATAAGAAAAAGTGTCATTTGCCTTATAATTTCGGTCATATGCCGTTATAGAATCACTTCCACTTCCATTATTAAGTGAATTTATTTTAAATTCAACACTGTCTATAATTGCATTGAAAGCATTTGGATCATTTACTTCTGATTCGTTATTTTTATTTCCGAAACATCCCGCCAACATCGGTAATAAAATTGCAATTGTGATAATAAAACACTTTATTTTAAAATGTTTCTGATTTATTTTAAATTTCAATTTAGGCTTCATCCCTTCTTTTCTTCTGAACTTTTTTATAAATAACAAAGGAAATAACGGTAATTGCAACTATGCTGAATCCCATAATTAATACACATATATTAAATCAGCTTTGTTCTGAGCATCCTTTGGAATACAAATGGAATACAAATCGCGTCAACAATGCATGAGTAATTGGGTACATTATCAAAATTAATTTTTATACCGTATACGACAAATATAAAGTATTTTTTACATTTTGTCAATGCTTTAGAGTAATATTTAAAACAAAAATTACATTTGAATATATTAATATCATATGTGTAATATTTATTTGTTTTAGTTTTCTAAATATTCAGTATATTTACACTTCTTAAACACAAGAATATGAGAATATAAAATTAGTAAACAAACAAATATTTATTATATACTTGCTTTTCATATAAAATGAGTTATAATTCATATATAGATAGATTATGAGCATGAAAAAGCAGAAGGATGGTTTTGAGATATGCGTAAAATTCTAATTGTTGATGATGAAGCAAAAATCAGAGAAGTTATTCGCGAATATTCGGAATTTAAAGGATTTCAGGCAGACGAAGCTGCTAATGGTATGGATGCAATAGATAAAGTAAAGAAGAATGATTATGACTTGATAATACTTGATATAATGATGCCAAAACTTGACGGCTTTACTACATGCAAGGAAATAAAGAAAATCAAAAATATTCCGGTAATAATGTTATCAGCAAGAGGAGAAGAATATGACAAACTTTTCGGGTTTGAATTGGGTATTGATGATTATGTAGTTAAGCCATTCAGCCCCAAAGAACTAATGGCAAGAGCTGAAGCAATTATTTTACGTTCGCAGCCGAATGAAGTTGATGTTCCAAAATACGATTTTGATGGTTTGACAGTAGATATGCAAGGCAGAAGTGTTTATGTAGACACTAAAAAAGTTGTTATGACTCCAAAAGAATATGATCTGCTTTTCTATATGATAAAAAATAAAAACATAGCATTATCAAGAGAAAAATTACTTAGTGCAATTTGGGGTTATGACTTTTTTGGTGATGATCGTACAGTTGATACACATATTAAAATGCTGAGAAGCTCACTTGGCGAATACAGAAAATTTGTAGTTACATTACGAGGCATGGGTTATAAATTTGAATATCCAATAAATTAAGCCGGAGAATATAAGTGAAAAAGTTGTTTTATAATCAAAGTATAAAGACTCGACTTTTTATCTATTTTACGGGATTTGCAGTTATTATTATGTTACTGTTATGGATTCTGCAGATTGCAATATTAGGTCCGAATTATAGGAACAGTAAAAAGGCAAGTTTAATAAGCATCGCACAAAATATCGAATCATTAATTAACAACGAGGACTATACTGTTGATTCTATAAAAAGAACAATAGATAAGCTTTCTTTTGAAAACAAGACTGAAGTATTGATATATGAAACGAAGAATGAAAGGTATTTATATAGTTCTGTTTCATTTTTAACCTCAATATATATTAACAAAGTACCTCTTGCTATTGATGAAACTCAATTAAATCAGGATGATCCAAAAATCTATCCTATTCAATTTGAGGATTTGGATATTGAAATGTATATCTACAGCGATGTACTAAATGATGGTAAATATGTATTATTATTATTTACATCCTTTGATCCGATTGATTCAACAACTATTATATTAACAAGACAATTAATTTTTGTAACTGTAATAATTCTTGTGCTTGCAACACTATTATCATTTATTTTTTCAAGAAAACTATCAAAACCAATTGATAATATAGCATCATCTGCAAAAAATATTGCATATGGGAATTATGATTTTGAAAAAATCGAAACAGGTGGATTTTCTGAGTTAAATCAACTTTCTCAAGCGCTAAGTTATGCAAACAAGGAGATATCGCAAGTACAAAATCTTCGTCGGGAACTTATCGCTAACACTTCTCATGACCTAAGGACTCCACTGACCATGATTAAAGCTTATGCTGAGATGGTAAGAGATTTATCCGGTGACAATCCTCAAAAACGTGAAGAGCATTTGAATGTAATAATAAATGAATCAGATAGATTATCGCTGCTTGTCGGAGATTTACTTGAACTATCGAAGCTTGAATCCGGCAAACATGAACTTAACATATCGAATATTAGTATTGTTGACTGTATTCAGGAAACATTAAGTAAATTGGATTTACTTTGTGAAAAAGAAAACTATGTGTTCGATTTTAATTACACGGATTATTATATTGTCTCTGCTGATAGATTCCGTATTATGCAAGTATTATATAACCTTATTAGTAATGCAGTTGCTCATATCGGAGAAGATAAAACTGTTATTGTAAAACTGTTTGATATTAATAATGATTCTTGCAGAGTTGAAATAACAGATCATGGAGTCGGTATTCCAAAGGACGAACTTCCTGATATATGGGAACGTTATTACAGAACAAGCGAAAGCCATAAAAGATCACAAATCGGAACCGGTCTTGGTTTATCAATTGTTAAAAACATTTTAACTGCACATAATGCTTCATTCGGTGTATTCAGTACTCTCGGAAAAGGAACAACATTTTATTTTGATTTGAATATAATAAATATTAAAGAAGCTGAGAATTAAAAATCTCAGCTTCTATATGTAAGATTTTATTATGAAGTAAAAATTATTCTGTACATTCGGAATTTATTGTGTTATAATTATTTTGTATTATTATGATTAAATATTGTTCTCTGGAGATACTTTAAATATGTATGAAAAAGCGTTATCAGAATTAAATCCGGATTTTATAACTAAACTTTTTGGAAATCTTGATACGAATATTATTAGTCTTGAAAAAGCATTTGGTGTTCGGATAATCAACCGTGAATATAAAATAGTTGTTTTAGGCGAAGATGATAAAACGGTACAAATGGCTTCAAATGCAGTTGTACAGCTTCAGAAAGTAACCAAGCTTTCAGATTGTATTGAAGAAAATTGTCTTAATTATGTTCTTAATATGATAAAAGAGGATAAGGCAGATGAGCTTGCGCATTTGTATGACGATTGTATTTGCCTGACGAATAAAGGTAGACCTGTTAAATCGAGAACTGTTGGGCAAAAAAAGTATGTGGATGCTATCAAAAAAAATACTATTGTTTTCGGAGTTGGCCCTGCAGGTACCGGAAAAACCTTTCTTGCGGTCGCAATGGCGGTAACTGCTTTAAAATCAAAGCAAATGTCAAGGATCGTACTGACAAGACCTGCAGTTGAAGCAGGTGAACGGCTTGGATTTTTACCGGGCGATTTGCAGAGTAAAATTGATCCGTACCTTCGTCCTTTATATGATGCACTCGGTGAAATGCTCGGAACTGAAACCTTTAAAAGCTATCTTGAAAAAGGCATAATTGAAATTGCTCCTTTAGCATATATGAGAGGACGTACACTTGACGATGCTTTTATAATTCTTGATGAAGCTCAGAATACCACCCCTGAACAGATGAAGATGTTTCTTACTCGTCTTGGTAACAATTCTAAAGCAATTGTTACCGGTGATATCACTCAGATTGATCTTCCCTATCTTAAAAAAAGTGGAATGATAGAAGCAATTAGAATTCTCGATAATATTGAAGGTATACAAATTTTTAAATTCTCACGAAGAGATGTTGTACGTCACCCGTTAGTTCAGAAAATCATAGTTGCATATGAAGATTTTGAAAAAAGTACACCCGAAAAACAACATCGTTTTACACCACGGTGTAAAGAGGATTGACTGATGAAAGATAATATTGTTGAGCTTTATTTTGAAGTATCTAATAACAGTGTTATGAATGAAATCTTTGATAAAACAATTTATTGTATTAATAAAGCATTGCGTTATTTAATTAGTAATGAATGTTTTTCGTTATCACTGACTATTACCAACGATAAAAGCATTCATAAATTAAATAAAGAGTTCCGTGGTATTGACCATTCAACCGACGTATTATCTTTCCCGCAATATAATTTTGTTGTACCAATGATATCTGAAACACCATATGAATACGACGGAGATTATATTATTCTTGGGGACATAATAATTTCTGTAGATACAGCAATCAGACAAGCAACAGAATATGAACATTCACTACTCAGAGAAATAGTTTTTTTGTCAGTTCATTCTATTTTACATCTATTAGGATACGATCATGTCAATGAAAATGACAGAATAAAAATGGAAAATAGGCAGAAGGAAATAATGAGTTATCTTGATATAACCAGATAACAAAAGAAAGCATGTAACTTAAAATAGAACAGGAGACTTTTATAATTTAATGAACGCACAAAATAAAACTAAAAGCGCATTTGTGACTATAATAGGCAGACCGAATGTAGGTAAATCTACGCTTCTCAACACTTTACTCGGTGAGAAGATCGCTATTGTATCAAATAAACCGCAGACAACAAGAACAAGAATCACAGGAGTACTGACAAAAGGTTTGAATCAATATGTATTTATAGATACACCCGGGCTTCATAAACCTAAAAATCTACTTGGTGAATATATGATGAAAGCAGTCGGGAGTGCCATGACTGACAACGATGTTACATTATTTGTAATAGAAGTTGATGCACACTTAAACATAGCTGAAAAAGCAGCCCTTGAAAAATTATCAGCTATTGGCGGTAAAACTATTCTGATAATTAACAAAGTTGATATTGTCAATAAAGTCAAGGTTGCAGAATCTATCTCTGCTATTTCAAAATTATATAATTTTCATTCTATTATTCCTATATCCGCATTAAATAAAGATGGTATCGATATAATTTTTGATGAGCTTGAACCGTTATTACAGGAATCACCTCACTTTTTCCCAGAAGATATGCTTACGGATATTCCTGAAAAGCAATTAGTTGCTGAAATTATCAGAGAGAAAATCCTTAGATTACTTGATGAAGAGATTCCGCATGGGATTGCCGTCAACATTGAGGAATTCAAAGAAACAAAAAAGCTATTATCAATCAGAGCTGAAATATATTGCGAAAAAGAATCTCACAAACGCATAATTATTGGTAAAAACGGTGATATGCTTAAGAAAATTGGTACTTATGCACGCGAAGATGCAGAAAAATTTTTCGATATTAAAATATTTCTGGATTTATGGGTAAAGGTAAAAGAAAACTGGCGTGACAGACGTACTTTATTATCAGATTTCGGATTTAAGGATGAAAAATAATGTATTTCAATGTACAAGGCATTGTAATTAAAGAAAAAGCATTCAGTGAAAGCTCAAAACACCTTACTGTATTAACTCAGCATAGAGGAGTACTTTATGTTACTGCAAAAGGTGTTCGTAAACTATCATCAAAGAGCTTTGCTCTTTCACAGCTGTTTGCTTGTTCCGATATTACTTTATATGGTAATGGACCAACCTATACCCTTACCGATGGTAAGTTAATTGAAAACTTTTATAATCTAAGAAATGATGCAGCTATACTTTCACTTGCTTGCTATTTTTGTGATGTTGCTGCTGCAGTTTCTACTGTTACAGACGAAGAAACAGAACAATACCGTCTACTACTGAACACCCTATGGTTATTACAATCAAAACCTGAACTAAGCATTTTTATAAAAGCAGTATTTGAATTACGTATTATGTTCGGTATCGGTTACCTTCCCGAATTCAATTGTTCGGAATGCGGTAATGAGATATTTGAAGGATATTTCAACGGTGAGAGCGGAGAAATGTTTTGTAACAATTGCATACCCCAAAATACTTACTGTTTTGGGACATTAAACAAAGAAATTGTTCGCACTTTAAAACATATAGCTATTAGTGATTTAAAAAAACTATACTCTTTCACTGTCACAGATGATATTTTAAAACAATTATCTACTTTAGCTGAGAAGTATCTTTGTTACAGAATAGAAAATTGCCACAATTCATTAAACTATTACAAATCAATTTTATAATAAGAAGGATATATAATGACAGGTTTAAAAAAATCGAGAAGAATTCTCGAATTTGATAAAATAATACAAAAGCTTGCGGATTGTGCTCCCACTGAAGGAGCAGCTGAAAAAATACTTCAGATTGAACCGCAGACAGATATAAATATAATCAATCGATTACTTGACGAAACAACAGTTGCAAAAAAAATGACTGTTACAAAAGGCAATCCACCCTTTGGAAGAGTCAAAAACATTTTAGATTCAATTGACAGAGCAAAAAAATCCGCAACTTTATCTACAAGAGAATTGCTTGATATAGCAAGCGTTTTACGCGTAATTGCATCGTTGATTAAATATCAGGGTGATAAGATCACAGAAACAGTTTTATCTGTTTACTTTGACAATCTAACACCTAATAGTTTTCTTGAAAACGAAATTTCAAGATGCATTATTGCAGAAGATATGATTTCTGATAATGCAAGCGATAATTTATATATTATTCGCAAAAACATCAAAAGAACAGAAAACAATATCCGTGATTTGCTCGCAAAATATACTACAGGACAGCAATCAAAATTTCTTCAGGAAAATATAGTAACTGTTCGTAACGGCAGATACGTTATTCCTGTAAAATCCGAATATAGAAATGAAATTAAAGGATTGTTACATGACACTTCAGCTTCAGGCGCAACACTATTTATTGAACCAATTGCGGTACTTGAAGCTAATAATGCACTCCACGAATACAAATCAGCAGAAATTGATGAAATTGAAAAGATACTTTACGATTTATCTGAAAAAGTATCACAGTTTTCAAAATCGATATTAGTAAGTTATGATGCTATTACCGAACTTGCTATTATTTTTGCACGAGCAGAATTATCATACAAACTTGTTTGCGAAAGACCGTCAATAACCGAAACAAGAAATGAATACAGGCTAATTAAAGCGCGTCATCCTTTACTTAATAAGGATACAGTTGTTCCTATAACTATTGAAATGAATAAAAACATCAAAACTTTAGTTATCACCGGGCCAAACACCGGCGGTAAAACCGTAACTTTGAAAACAATAGGTCTACTATCTATGATGGCACAAACAGGTCTTCATATTCCCTGCTCCGAAGAAACTGTTTTACCATTATTCGATGCCATACTTCCCGATATCGGTGACGAACAAAGCATTGAACAATCACTTTCTACATTTTCATCTCACATATCAAATATAGTTGACATAATATCAAACGCAAAAAGTAATTCGCTTGTGTTGTTTGATGAGCTTGGTGCCGGAACCGATCCCGGAGAGGGTGCAGCACTCGCTATTGCAATTCTTGAAAAAATTATATCTGTCAACGCCTTCTGCGCAGCAACAACTCATTATGCTGAACTAAAAATATTTGCATTAGAAACAGAAGGTGTCCTTAATGCATCGTGCGAATTTGATGTTAATACACTGCGACCAACATACAGACTGATAACCGGTCTACCCGGCAAATCAAATGCATTTGCTATTGCTGAAAGATTAGGCATAAATTCATCGATTATCGAACATGCAAAAAAGATAAGTAAAGATGAAAACCTGCATTTCGAAGATGTTTTAGCTAAACTTGAAGAATCGGAGTTTAATTTACGACTTGAACGTGAAAAAGCTGAAAAATCAAGAATTACTGCTGAAATCCTCGTAAAGAAAGCAGAATCAGAAAGCAAACAAATTATAGATAAAGCAAATAAAGAAATTGAAAGAGCGAAAGCTCAGGCATCTCAACTTATTCTTGGAGCGAAAGCACTAAGCGAATCTGTTCTTAATAGTCTTGAAGAATTAAAAAAACAAAAAGAAAAAGAAAATTTTGCTGCCCTTCTTGACGAAACCAGAAAAAATATTTCTTCTTCAATAAAAAATATATCCGATAAATCTAATATTACTGTAATTGATGAAGATGAAAATTATATTTTACCAAGAGGGCTTAAAATTGGCGATAAAGTGTCGATTCTCAATATGGGTGGCACCGGAACTATAATAACAATTGATAATAAAACTGTATCTGTAAAAATCGGAAACTCAACTATAAAAATCAGTGCTGATAAGTTAAAGCTTATTAATAATGTAAAAACAACAAAGAAGTCAAAATCATATGTTAAAACTCCTTTCCGTAATTTTGATTTAAAACGCGAAATAAATCTCAGAGGTCAAACTGTTGACGATGCATGGTTTATGATTGATAACTATCTTGATAGTGCTATATATGAAGGATTTGAATCAGTTACACTCATTCATGGTAAGGGCACCGGTGCATTAAGAAATGGATTATGGCAGCTGTTAAAGGGTGATTCACGTATTAAGAGTTATCGAAGTGGAACTTATGGAGAAGGCGATTTGGGAGTTACAATTGTTGAATTAAAATAAAGGATTCATTTATGGAATGGTATAATAGAACTGAACATCTACTTGGCAGTTCTGCAATTGAAATATTAAAAAAATCATCTGTTGCAATATGCGGGCTTGGTGGTGTAGGTTCTTATGTTACAGAAGCTTTATGCCGTGTTGGTATTGGCAAGTTTTATCTCATAGATAATGATATTTATGATAAAACCAATTTGAATCGCCAACTTCATGCAACAACTGACACAATCGGAATGACAAAAGTACAGGTTGTTAAAGAAAGAATTTTAAAAATTAATCCTGGAGCAATTGTTGAAACATATGAAATATTTCTTAACAAGGATAATATTCCTGTTGTTTTTGAGCAAATTATAAATCAAGGGCTTGATTTTATTGTTGATGCTATCGATAATATTACTGCTAAGGTTGAACTTGCGATTTTTGCTGAAGATCAACAATTAAAAATTATTTCATCAATGGGTACTGCAAATAAACTAGATCCAACTAAGTTCAAGATTGCTGATATCTATGAAACCGGCGTTTGTCCACTTGCGAAAGTAATGAGAAAGTTATTAAAAGAAAAAGCTGTAAAGCATCTAATGGTAGTATATTCAATTGAATTACCCATTAAAAGCGAAAAGCTTGGTTCAGTTTCTTATGTTCCATCTACAGCCGGATTATATATTTCCTATCATGTAACATCAGAATTATTAAAAAATATTTATAAAAAGGGAGAATAGAATTATGAATGAAACAAAAAAGCTATACAGAGTAATGCAAAATAAGCTTATTGCCGGAGTTTGCACAGGTATCGCTGAGTATTACAGTCTTGATGTAAATATCGTTAGATTAGCCTTTATCGTAGGAGCATTTGCAGGTGGAATGGGATTTGTCGTTTATATTATAGCAGCATTATTACTTCCTGAGAAGCCAAACAATTAATCAAGTCGTTCACTAGAGAAAAACACACCGAATTTTGTCTTCGGTGTGTTTCTATTTATATTACATTTATTTTTATAAATTTGTTCTTTCCTTTTTGAATTATATATTCTCCAACAATATCAAATATATAGTTGACATCAGATATTTTTTCACCGGATATTTTTACTGCTCCGCCGGTAATTAGCCGCCTTGCTTCGCTTTTCGATGGTGCAAGATTGCTATCCTTCAAAATATCAGCAAGTGAAGTGCTGTTATTTATATTGATTTCTTCTATTTGATCAGGAATACCACCACTTGCGACACTTCTATATCTTTCCTCAACTGCATCTGCAGACTGTGCATCATGATACATTGTTACTATGGTTTTCGCATAAAGCACATGAGCTTCTCGAATATCTTTAGAAATGTAAGGCATAAAAGTAGATTCAACAAGATCTGTTGTAAGCTTAAAGTATGTTTCAAGCAAATTATCTGGAACCTTCATACATTTTTCATACATTATTTCTGATGGCTCACTTATTCCTATATAGTTATCCAGTGACTTCGACATCTTTTCGACGCCGTCAAGACCAGGCAGAAGCGGGAAAGTAATAACTTCCTGAGGAGTCTGATTATAATCTCTCTGTAATTCTCTGCCAACAAGAAGGTTGAATGTCTGGTCAGTCCCACCGACTTCGATATCTGCTTTCAATGCTACAGAATCGTACCCTTGCATTAAAGGATAGAAAATTTCATGTAACCCGATAGGCTTATTTTCGGCATATCTTTTTGCGAAATCATCTCTTTCAAGAATCCTTGCAAGTGTATATCTGCCTGCAAGCTGAAGGACATCAGCAAAGTTCATCGATGACAGCCATTCAGAGTTATACATTATTATTGTTTTATCTTTGTCGAGGATTTTTACTACCTGTTCAAGATAACTTTTTGCATTTTCTCTGGTCTGCTCAAATGTTAGCGGAATACGAGTTTTTGAACGTCCTGAGGGATCGCCGATCATACCGGTAAAATCACCAATTACAAATACAATTTCATGTCCGAGCTCCTGGAGCATTCTTAGTTTTCTGAGGACAACAGAATGTCCCAAATGAAGGTCAGGGCGACTTGGATCTGCACCCATTTTAATACGAAGCTTTTTCCCGCTGTTAAGCTTTTCTTTGAATCCTTCTTCAGAAAAGATAGATACTGCATCTCTTGAAATATTATTATATACTGTATTAATATCCATTATTATATTATTAGCATATTTATTATGATATGCTGATATCTCCCTGATATTTTACTCAACTATCGGTGCTGTAATAACATCGAATTTAGCTATTTCATCATCGTTTACAATTACATCATCAAGATGCTCAGATAATTTATTATATAATGACTCTTGTTCTAAATATGTGCGGTTTGTGGAAACTATTGAATAATTATATCCTAAAACATCACTATATAATTCTGCATACTTCTCACTTGTTATATCAATCTTTCTCATTACATGATAACCATATGTTGTCTCAACGATTCTGACTTCACCGATTTCCATATCAAGTGCAGCATCTAAAAACTCTTGAACAAAGCTTGAGCTTTCATTAACAAGATAATCAACATTTGAATCTTGATTTTCATCAATGTAATCTTCATAGGTTTTTTCCCCACTATTAATTAAATCAACTTTTGCTTGTATTTCGTCATGTAATGCTGTTTTTTCTTCATCAGTCATATCTACTTCTGATTCGGCTCCGGATTCATCATCAACTGTTTTAGTGGTCATATATAAAATATGTTGAACTAATGTATAATTGTCTTTCAGATAATCAATATAATCCTGTTCGGAGAATTTCTCTATTCCGCTTTCACCATAATAATAATCAACGAGATCGCTAAATCTTGTTGTTAAATTTAAATATTCTTTAAAAACATCAGTATTTATTCCATACGATGCAAGATATACATTTAATTTTGCGAGTGAACTTTGTTCTTCGATTCCTGCATCAATTATTTCCTGAACATTTGCTGCCTGCTCTTCAGAAATTTCTATACCCAATCTTTTACATTCAGCATCAGATATAAGCATAAGCTTGCAATTTTCTATAAAAGATTCCATAAAGTATTCAGCATAGGTTTTACCATCCGAAATTTCATACACCCATAATTCTGGATTATCAGTATTTGCACCTGTTATGTTATATAATTGGTATGACTTGTTTTCCGAAAGTGCATATGAAAACATCCCGGAATCCATTTTTGAACCGCTATATTCTAAAACTGTAGCTTTTTTTGCACAACCTGTTGCAGTAATTAATAACGAAAATATTAACATGCAAACAGCCATTTTTTTGAAATTCTTCATTATTTCCTCCATAAACATTGAGAATAACTCAAAGTTTTCATTTTCATCTAAAAAAGTATCATGAGTATTATACACTAAAAATAGTCATTTGTAAATATTAATTATGTGATATTTTTGTGTAAAGTAAAAAAAGTCTTTTTATAGCTTCAAGAGCAGATTCACCGGAATTTAATTTATAAGCGATATATTTTCTTGTACCATTAGAAAGCATAATTTTACCACGCATATCTTTATCTTTAATTATTGCTAAAGTTTCATCTTGCATAAGATTTTCAGAATATAAAAATATTTTATTCCCGGTTTGTTCTATAGAAGTAAATTTTAAATTTATCGCTGTATTTCTGATTTGAGAAATATCAATCAAATTACTCACACTCTTCGGAATTTTACCGAATCTGTCAATTAATTCATTTCTCAGATCTTCGCTATCATTTTCATTTTCTATTGAAGCAATTTTTTTATATATATCAATTCTTATCTGCGGTGAAAAAATATATTTTTCCGGAATGTAAGCATCAACAGCTATATCAATTTGAGCATTTCTTTTCTCAGGTATAGTTTCGCCTTTCTCTTCCAGTACAGCTTCTTCAAGTATCTGAACATAAAGATCATAACCCACTGCTTCCATATTGCCATGTTGCTCAACTCCAAGTATATTTCCTGCTCCCCGAAGCTCAAGATCACGCATTGCTATTTTATATCCGGAACCAAATTCAGTGAATTCTCTTATTGCTTCAAGTCGTTTTTCAGCAATTTCAGTCATTATTTTATTTGGCTTGAAAGTAAAATAAGCATAGGATTTACGATATGATCTTCCTACTCTGCCGCGAATCTGATGCAATTGTGATAAGCCGAAATTGTTTGCGTCTTCAATAATTAATGTGTTTGCATTAGGTACATCAACACCGGTTTCTATAATCGTTGTGCAAACAAGTACATCTGTTTCACCTTCTACAAGACTCTCCCATATATCCGATAACTCATCTTTTTTCATCTGACCGTGAGCAACTCCGATATTTGCATCTGGAAATACTTGCTGAAGTTTTGACGCACAACCGTAAATGCTTTCGATGTTATTATGAAGGTAAAAAACCTGTCCGCCGCGACGAAGTTCTGATTTAATAGCTTCGCTTATTATCACATCATCATGTTCAAGAACGAAGGTCTGGACAGGTTGACGATCCATCGGTGCTTCTTCAAGTAAAGACATATCTCTTATTCCGGATAAAGCCATATTCAAGGTTCGCGGAATGGGAGTTGCTGTCAAGGTCAGGACATCCACATTCTTTGCAAGCTGCTTAAGTTTCTCTTTATGAGCAACTCCGAATCTTTGTTCTTCATCTACAATCAATAAGCCTAAATTTTTAAATATAACATCCCTTTGAATTAACCTGTGAGTACCAACAATAACATCGATCTCACCTTTTTTCAATCGGATTAATGTATCAGTCTGTGCTTGCTTTGTCTTGAATCTTGATATAACATCGACTTTTATCGGAAATGCTCTGAAACGAGCGAGCATAGTTTGATAGTGCTGCCAGGCAAGTATAGTTGTCGGAACAAGAATAGCGCACTGTTTACTGTCTCGAACACATTTAAAAACTGCTCTGAATGCAACTTCGGTCTTACCAAAACCTACATCGCCGCATAAAAGTCTGTCCATCGGAATACTTTTTTCCATGTCTTTCTTTATTTCGTTTGCTGCTCTTAATTGTCCGTCTGTCTCGATATACTCAAAAACCGATTCAAATTCATTCTGTAATTCGTCATCTTTTGAAAATGAAAACCCCACCTGCCGGTTTCTTTCAGCATATAATTGTATAAGATCTTTTGCAATATCTTTTGCAGCTTTCTTAACTCTTGCTTTCGCATTCTGCCATTCGATGCCACCAAGCTTCGAAAGAGGCTGTGTTTCCTTGCTTCCACCTATAAACTTGCTGATCATATCAAGCTGATTACAGGGTACATACAAAACATCTGTCCCGCGATATTGTAATTTGATATAGTCTTTGGAAACACCGGCAACTGTTAAGTTTGTTATACCTTCATATTTACCAATACCATGATTAATATGAACAACAAGATCACCAACAGCTAAATCTGAATAAGAGACAATTTTTTCTGTATTAGAATTTTTGATATTTCTCAGTGTACTTGATTTTAATCTTCCTTTAACACTCTGGGCATCTGTTAAAAGAATAAAATTTGATGCAGGTAGTTCAAAGCCGCCAATTGGAGTTGTACTGTTTGATGCTGCGACAGCAATTTTCCCTTCATATAAATTTTTTGCAAATATATATGCCGGTAAATCCATGTCAAGTAATATATTCACCAGATTAGAAGCTGCGTAATCAGTTGCGCACAGCATCAATATTTTATAATTATTTTTGAGATAATTTTTTATGTCATCAGATATTACTTCAATACCACTTGAAAACGAATTCATCTGATGTACATTTAACATGAATTGCTCTGTAAAATTATAAACATTAGTCGAAGAAATAAACATATCGAGACATAATACAGCACTACCGAGCTTCTGTATTAACATACTGTCAGTATATTGTAAGTCTGAGTTTTTATAATCGAGAATACCGGTGGTTGCATAACTCTCGCGACTTTTTTCAAATTTCCATGAGAATGCTGCTGCACGGTCAGCAACTCGTTTTGAATCTATTATTATCATCTGAAAATTATCCAGATAATCAAGAATTGTTTCTTTTTTATTATATATGATGCTAAAATACTTATCAGCTGTATGAAATTTGTTTTCAGTTAATAAACTTTCTTTTTCTTTGTTCAATAAATTTTTTACTTTTTCATCAGTCAAATGTTTTTGCATTCTGTCTATTTCTAATGTAATTTTGTTTCGTGAATTTTCATCTATTATAACTTCGGAAGAAGGTATACATAAAGTATCGGAAAGCTTTTCGAATCTTCTTTGATTTATTGGATCAAAACTCCCAATTGAGTCAATTTCATCACCCCAAAAATCTATACGTACCGGGTAATCATTCTGAGGTGAATATATATCAATGATACCTCCTCTGACAGAAAATTGTCCGCGCCCTTCAACCAGTTCTGCTCTATTATAACCCATATTAACAAGACGCTGAACAACACTATTCAACGGGATTTTTTCACCTTTTTTCAATTCTAAAGTATTGGAAATAAGAATTTCTTTAGGTATTGTATATTGCATAACCGCATCAGGAACAGTGATAATAATATCGTATTTATTATTCAATATCTGCATCAGGATATTCAGTCTTGTATATTCCCACTCTCTTGAATAACCCATAATATTATCGAGGATAAAATCACGTGCTGGAAAAACTAATGCTATTTTGCTATAAAATGTAAATTCTTCCGCTATTTTATATGCATCTTTTTCATTTTCTAAAATTATCAGCTGTTTCTTGTATGTCTCTTCGTAAAGAGCAGCACAAAATGCAGTATGTGCAAAGCCGCATACACCGGTAACTTGAATTGCTATGTTTTTTTTACACGCTAAAACAGCCGAGTTGAACTCGGCTACGTTTTTAAAAGCTTCAGTAATAATATTCATTTTTTGTTCCTTGGTGAGTTATATTTATTTTTAATCAGAACCAATTCCTCTTTTATTATACTTATTCATTGCCGTCTCAATGTTACCATCGAAAATCATTTGAACTGCATCGTATATATCAGCGAATGTTGCTTCAATCATTTTATGTTCTTTATCTGATATACTACTTACGACATAGTTTGCAAGTTCATGTTCGGGATTGTTTGGACTTCCAACTCCAATTTTTATTCTTGGAAATTCATCAGAGCCAATATATTCAATTATAGATTTTATACCTTTATGACCACCTGAAGAGCCTTTTTTTCTTATTCGAATACTTCCCACTGGTAAGGTTATATCATCATATATAATTAATATCTTGTTAATTGGGATCTTGTAATAATGTGAAGCATCAAGAATTGCGCGTCCAGAATCATTCATATAAGTCTGTGGTTTTAATATAATTATTTTTTTATCATTTATATTTACTTTTGCAGACAAGGAAAAATGTTTTATTCTATTTACTTTTATATTTATTTTCTTTTCAATATAATTTATAAACATAAATCCAACATTGTGTCGTGTGTTATTATATTGAATTCCTTGGTTACCGAGACCGGCAACAATAAAATCTACACTGTTATTTAAAATACTCATTTATATCAAAAGCCTTCCGCAATAAGCAATATATCTCAATTATTTAAATTTTAAAATAAGAAAATATTTTTTTTATTTTAACACAAAAAAAAATAAATGTCAATTGATTTTCTGCATATATGACTTGCAAACTAATATTTAACATATTATATATAATAAATTTATACTAAAAACTATAGTTTTTTTTGATTAAATATGTTATAGTGTACTATAAATAAGAAAATTAATAAAAAATATTTCAGGAGGTTAAATATGAACAAAAAATATGTTTATCTTTTTTTCGAGGGTAATGGAAGCATGCGTGAGCTTCTCGGCGGAAAAGGTGCCAATTTAGCAGAAATGACTGTATTAGGCATGCCGGTACCGCAAGGATTCACTATAACCACAGAAGCTTGCATAAAATATTATGATGATGGTGAAGTAATTACTGATAAAATAATTGAAGAAATAAAGAAATATGTTATCAGGATGGAAGAAATCACAGGTAAGAAGTTCGGTGATACGAATAATCCGTTATTAGTTTCGGTTCGTTCGGGAGCAAGAGCATCTATGCCCGGTATGATGGATACCATCCTAAATTTAGGTTTAAATGATGAAGTTGTTGAAGGTCTCGCAAAATTGGTTAACAACGAACGCTTTGCATATGATTCATATCGCAGATTTATTCAAATGTTTTCCGATGTTGTTATGGAACTGCCAAAAAGCAACTTCGAAAAAATCATTGATGAAATCAAAGAAAAAAAAGGAATAAAGCTTGACTTGGACTTATCCGCAGTTGATATGAAAGAGCTTGTAGTTAAATTTAAAAATTATTTTAAAGATCAAAAAGGCTTTGATTTCCCTTCTGATCCTGAAGCTCAACTTTTTGAATCAATAAAAGCTGTATTCCGTTCATGGAACAATCCACGCGCTATTATATACAGAAGAATGAACGATATTCCGTCGACATGGGGCACTGCAGTTAGTGTACAATCCATGGTTTTCGGCAATATGGGCAATACAAGCGGTACTGGTGTTGCATTTACTCGTGATCCATCGACCGGAGAGAAAAAATTATATGGGGAATTTCTTATGAATGCCCAAGGCGAGGATGTTGTTGCCGGAATAAGAACTCCTCAACCTATTTCAGAACTTGCAAAAATAATGCCGGAAGCATACAATCAATTCGTTAAAATTTCGAACAATCTTGAACAGCATTATCATGATATGCAGGATATGGAATTTACTATTGAAAACAGCAAGCTATATATGTTGCAGACAAGAAACGGCAAGAGAACAGCTGCTGCTGCTTTGAAAATCGCAGTAGATCTTGTTGACGAAGGAAGACTTACAATTGATCAGGCAATTATGAAAGTTGAACCAAAACAACTTGACTCTTTATTACATCCTCAATTTGAAAAATCCGCTCTTGTATCTGCAAAATCCATTGCCAAAGGTCTAAATGCTTCTCCCGGAGCTGCTTGCGGAAAAGTTTATTTTACTGCTGAAGATGCGAAGAAAGCAGTTTCAAGAGATGAAAAGGTTATTCTTGTCAGACTTGAAACCTCACCGGAGGATATTGAAGGAATGTTCGTTTCGGAAGGTATTCTTACTGTACGCGGTGGTATGACTTCGCATGCTGCTGTTGTTGCACGCGGTATGGGCAGATGCTGTGTTGCAGGCTGCGGAGATATAACTATGCATGATGAAACAAAATGCTGTATGATAGATGACTTGAAAATAAACGAAGGTGATTATATATCTCTTGATGGTTCAACCGGACTTGTTTATCTTGGACAGGTCAAAACAGTTGATGCCGTTATTTCAGGCTATTTCGAAAGGTTTATGAAATGGGCTGATGATAAGCGTAAGCTTAAAGTCAGAGCTAATGCTGATTCACCAAAGGATGCAATTCAAGCAATAAAATTTGGTGCAGAAGGCATCGGACTTTGCCGCACTGAGCATATGTTCTTTGAAGCAGACAGAATTGCTGCAGTGAGAGAAATGATTGTTTCAGAAACGAGGGAACAAAGAATTACCGCTCTCAATAAATTGCTTCCCATACAAAGAGGTGATTTCGAAGGTCTGTTCCGCGAGATGAAAGGTTTCCCTGTTACAATTCGACTTCTTGACCCACCGCTTCATGAATTTCTTCCAACAGAAGAAGATGACATCGCTGCTTTGGCAAAGGAAATGAATATCGATCTGGTACATCTGAAAGATACAATAGCATATCTGCATGAGTTCAACCCAATGATGGGACACAGAGGATGCAGACTTGCAGTATCATATCCCGAAATTGCTGAAATGCAGACTCGCGCAATTATCGAAGCTGCTATAAATGTAAACAAGCAAGGTATGAATATAATCCCTGAAATAATGATACCGCTGGTTTGTGATATAAATGAATTAAAGTATGTAAAATCAATAATCAAGAACACCGCTGATACCGTTATTGATCAAAATAACGTGAAACTTGAATACAAGATCGGCACGATGATTGAAATACCAAGAGCTGCGCTTTGTGCTGATGAAATTGCAACAGAAGCAGAATTCTTTTCTTTCGGTACAAACGATTTAACACAAATGACATTCGGTTTCTCTCGTGATGATGCTGGTAAGTTCCTGAACGACTATTACGAAAAGAAGATTTTTGAAAGCGATCCGTTTGCAAGGCTTGACAGAAACGGTGTTGGCAAGTTAATAAAAATGGCTGCTGCTTCAGGTAAAGCAGCAAGACCTAATATCAAGCTTGGTATATGCGGTGAGCATGGCGGTGATCCTTCATCAGTTGAGTTCTGTCATGAGGTTGGATTGAACTATGTATCCTGTTCACCGTTCAGAGTTCCGATAGCACGTCTTGCAGCAGCACAAGCTTCTATTAAGAGTGTAAAATAAAATTATAATTTCCATGAAAAAGAGCTGTTTATATGCAGCTCTTTCTTTATGTAGTTATATAATAACCGTATTATTTCTACCACTGCCTTTTGCATTATATAAAGCTTTATCAGATATTTCAATACATTTTATAATATCATCTTTTCCCGTAAGCTGCATTATTGAAACACCTATACTGATAGTAAGATATATATATGTGCTGTAACAATGCGAAATTTTTAAATTATAAATAGCCTTTCTTAATGCTTCGGCTATTTCATACGCTTTCTTATTATTACTGTTCTCTAATATATATATAAATTCTTCTCCTCCGATTCTTGAAGCAAAACCGCCGTATTTCTCTACAATAATATTTAATTGCGTTGCCACAGACTGTAATACTGTATCACCATTGAAATGACCATAATTATCATTATATTGCTTGAAATAATCGATATCAATCATCATAGCCGTTATAGTAATTCCATGTTCTAAATTTGTAACATAATTTTTTTCTATATATAAATTATAGCTTCTTCTGTTCGGCAATAAAGTTAATTCGTCAGAATAGGATAATCGTTCCAATTCTGCTCTTGTTGTTTCAAGTAATATTTTATTCTTAAAATCTTCGCAAGATTTAAAATAAATTATTCTTGAGCAAACAAATGCTAATAAAGAAAAAATAATTAAATTTATATAATGACCGATTAACACGTCAAACGATTGTTGATAAAAAGGCAATCCTATTAATAATATTAAAGCTGATATAGCATATGGTATAATATATTTTTTCAGTTCTAAGTAGAACAAAACTGAAACAATTATCAGATTTACCATATATGTCATTAAATGTCCATATAACTTTTGGTCTAATAATGATACGACACTTCCCCAGCATAACATAAATGTGATATAAGACAATATTATAAAATTAAATTTTCTGATTATATGTGAATTTATCGTCATTTTTTGATTATACTTTTTGAAAAAAAGTAATAAAGTTAAATTCATAATTATCATAATGAGATATGCAATGAGATATTGATCAAACCTGAACCTGTTATCAGCTTTTAAGTATGCTGTAACAATATCGACCAATGCTAAAATTATTTCAAAAGAAATGACTAAGTTTGCGAGTATCTTTATTCTGAAAATATTTTCTTTTAATGTTTCGATTTGAAAAGCATTTTCATAATCATTTTCTATATAAGGGATGAAAAATTCTTTTATCACTATATTTCTTTCTTTCAAATTTAATATAAATATTATATACATAAGTATAGCTTTTGTCAAATATAAAAATAGCAAGATAAATAATCCTGCTATTTTTATATTATTTTGTCGGTTTTGAATCCCTCAGTTCAACAGTAAGGTTAAAGGTGTTAAACATTTTTATATCTTTGCAGAAATAACCCACTCTGACAAGCTGGAACTTATCACCCGGTTTCGCATCTTCTAATGATTTTTCAAGATAACAATTATTAAATTTCTTTACAGAATCGGGATTTAAATAATCATCGTATGACTTGTCTTCTTCGATATCGTTAGTATTATCGATACTAAAAAGTTTATCATACATAACAATATTCGCTTTTGTGTTAATTGATGTTGAAACCCAATGAATTGTACCCTTTACTTTCCGACCATCAACAGGATTCTTATTACCGCTTTCAAGATCGGCAGTACATATTATCTCAGCCAGATTTCCGGCATCATCATGCTTCGTGTCTTTATATTTAATTATATAAGCTCCCATCAGTCTGACTTCACCATCAGGTTTTAACCTGAAATATTTTGGTGGAGGACTATCTGAAAAGTCACTACGGTCAATATATATTTCACGGGTAAACGCTACCTGTCTTTCGCCTGCTTCAGGATTATTTGGGTTGTTTGATATATTAAAATATTCAACATTGTCTTCAGGATAATTCTCGATTATAACCTTTACAGGATCAATTACAGCAATTCGCCTTTCCGCTGACATGTTCATTTCATCTCTTATACAATGCTCAAGCAATGAAATGTCCACAATACTATAATTTTTTGCAATACCCGCAAGCTCAACAAATTTAAATATTGATGCCGAAGTGTAGCCTCTGCGTCTCAACCCACAGATTGTAGGCATTCTTGGATCATCCCATCCGTCAACAATCTTGGTTTCAACCAACTTTCTTAAATATCTTTTTGACATTACTGTATTTGTTACATTAAGTCTTGCAAACTCATATTGATGCGGCTTTTTTTCAAAATCTATGTTATTAACAACCCAGTCATATAAGGGTCTATGATTCTCAAATTCAATAGAACACATCGAATGGGTGATTCCTTCAAGAGCATCCTGAATCGGGTGTGCATAATCGTACAGGGGATATATACACCACTTGCTGCCCTGTCTATGATGCGGCATATGCAATATCCTATATATCGCAGGATCACGCATATTCATATTCGGATGTGTCATATCTATTTTTGCACGTAAAGTGCAATAACCATTCGGTAATTCGCCGTTTTTCATACGTTCAAATAATTTAAGGTTTTCTTCTATGCTTCTGCTGCGGTAGGGGCTGTCTTTACCTGGTTCAGTAAGTGTACCGCGGTATTCGCGAAGCTGATCAGCATCGAGGTTGCAGACATATGCTAAGCCTTTATTTATAAGCAGAATCGCATACTCGTAACATTTGTCGAAATAATCAGATCCATAAAAAATACCACCGTTTGGTTCGGCGCCAAGCCACATAATATCTTCGTAAATAGAATTTACATACTCATCATCTTCTTTACTCGGGTTAGTATCATCATATCTTAGATTGAATTTACCGCCGTATTTTTTTGCGGCAGTGTAGTTTATATATATAGCTTTTGCGCTTCCGATATGAAGATAACCATTAGGTTCAGGCGGAAAACGTGTGTGAATTTCAACTACCCTGTCTTTTTCAAGATCGGAATCTATTATTTCATATAAAAAATTATTTGTTTCTTCCATGATAACCTCCACGCCCTTCCGGGCACAAATATTTATGTAAAATTAGTGGAGGTACGCGCCGACGTACCTCTATCTCTTGTATTTTTTATGCTAACCTTTCTATTATACGTAATTACTGCCCAGTTATATACAATAACTTTTTAGTCTTACTATAACTCTTTCCTTACCTAATACCTGCATTACTGTATATAAATCGGGTGAATTTATACGGCCGGTTACAGCTACTCTGATAAACATACTAATGTCACCAACATTCCCTTGATAAGCTTCAGGATTTTGCTTATATAACTTCATGTCGGGGCAATAATTCAATGATGCAGCAATGTCCTTGATTTTACCGAACCAGATATCTTGCGTATCATTTTCATTATAGCATGAAGCAAATTTCTTCAATGCAGCGATTATATCAGCTGAAGAGAATTTTTCGTTGATTTTGTCGGTAATTTCAAACCAATTGTCATAGAAGAAGCTCATATAATGTCTGAGTTCGCTCCAGACAGCAAAATCTTTTCTTGATTTCGGACCGCCTCTGCCGATTGAAAGTACTACTATTGCATATTCTTTGTCATAAGATAGTTTCTCATAAAATTCTTTATCAAACTTCGATGCCCAAGCAATTAATCTGTTATAAACATCCAAAGCTGTCATGTTTGATATTACATTTTTACTTACATCATTTAGCTTTGCGAAATCAAACAGCGAGCCGCTTGAACCCATCTTTTTGATTGAAAATGAAAATTCTGACCAATGTAATTCAGGATTAGCACGACGCCAGTCTTCATAATTTGAGTTGAGTAAGGTCAGAACATATTCAACAACCGATTCTGCTGCATAACCATTTTTGATATATTCTTTCAGTCCTGAACCTTTATCTCTCTTTGACAGCTTCTTTTTTCTTACACCATCAATAGTCATAAGTGTTGAAATATGCATGTACTTGGGTGGTTTAAATCCAAGAGCTAAAAATAACTGCATATTAAATATAACACTTGAAAGCCATTCCTCACCTCTGACAACATGTGTTGTCCTCATAAGATGATCGTCAACAGCATGGGCGAAATGATATGTCGGAACACCGTCGCTTTTTATAAGTATTCTTCCTGTATTATCATCAGTTATTGTAACTGCGCCTCTGATAAGGTCAGTTACCGTAACATTATTTTTTGTGACTTCATCAGGAAGAAAACGCAAAACAAATTTTTTACCGTCTTTTATCTTCTTCTCAATCTCATTGCAAGTCAAATTTATACAATGCGCGTATTTACCGTAATATCCTATCATCTCTTTATTTTTCGCTTGCAGCTGTTTATCATTCTCAATAGTCTCTTCAGAGCAGAAGCAGGGGAACGCTTTACCCTCCGAAACCAGCTTTTTTGCAAAAGTATGATATATTTCGACTCTTTGACTCTGTATATAAGGTTCGTAATTACCCTTCTGTTCTTTCAGCGTAACACCTTCATCAAAATTTATTCCGAAATAATCAAATGATTTGATAATATCTTCAATTGCACCTTTAACCTTTCTTTTCTCATCGGTATCCTCAATACGAAGATAAAATACACCCCCGCTTTGACGTGCAAGCCTTTCACTGACGAGAGCAGGAAAGATACTTCCAAAGTGAACATATCCTGTAGGGCTTGGTGCAATTCTTGTAACCTTTGCTCCTTCAGGCAGATTGCGAACAGGGTAAAGGCTTTCGTAATATTCATAATCATGTTTTACATCCGGATATAATAGTTCAGCAAGATATCTATAATCCATTTCAATCTCCCATATTATATAACTATTACCATATTAAACTAACAAATGAATTACCTCAACAATTTTGAAAAAATCTATACCGTATGGCTTTTTCAAAATTAATAATATCACAATTCATTTGTTAGTTTAATATACATACTCAGCAATAATTATCATTTGCATATAATAAAAATATATCACATTGTCATTATTGTGTCAATATTCTTTTGGAATATATATTGACAAAAGCATAATTCGCTCTTATAATTATATAGTGATATTTTATTTTGAAGAGGTATATGATGAAGAAATTAGGTATAAATGAACTTAGAGAAAAATATCTTTCTTTTTTTGAAAGCAAAGATCATTTGCGTCTGCCAAGCTTTCCGCTTGTTCCGATAAATGACAATTCCCTGTTACTTATAAATGCAGGTATGGCTCCATTTAAATTATATTTTACCGGAGAACAAAAACCACCGAATTCGAGAGTTACTACATGCCAAAAATGTGTGCGTACACTTGATATTGAAAATGTCGGAAAAACCGCAAGACATGGTACATTTTTTGAAATGCTGGGTAATTTTTCATTTGGGGATTATTTTAAGGAACAAGCAATTCCATGGGCGTGGGAATTTCTGACCAAGGTGCTTGAAATACCGGAAAATTTACTTCATGTTTCAGTTTTTGAAGATGATGACGAAGCTGAGGCAATTTGGCTAAAGACAGGTGTTCCTATAGAAAGAATAACCCGTATGGGTAGAGATGATAACTTTTGGGAAATTGAAAACTTTCCTTGCGGTCCATGCTCTGAAATTTATTTCGATCGCGGTGAAAAATATGGCTGCGGGAAACCCGACTGCAAAGTAGGATGCAACTGTGACCGATATATAGAAATTTGGAATATTGTATTTACTCAATTCAACAGTGACAGTAATGGAAATTATATTCGCCTGGCACGTCCGAACATTGATACAGGTATGGGACTTGAGAGACTCGGCTGTGTAATGCAGGATGTAAACAATCTTTTTGAAGTAGATACAATCAGAAATATTATGGATCATGTCTGCAGAATTGCAGGTGTTGATTATGACGCTTCGCTTGTGAATAAAGATGTTTCGTTACGTGTCATTACAGATCACATCAGAGGTACGGTTTTCCTCATAAGTGATGGCGTAGTTCCATCAAACGAAGGCAGAGGTTATATTTTACGCCGTTTATTGAGACGAGCTGCAAGACATGGCAAACTGCTCGGTATTAATCACACATTTTTGTATGAGCTTTGTGATACTGTCATAAACGAAAGCGGAAATGCTTATCCTGAACTTATTAAAAAGCGTGATTATATCAAGAAAACTGTTAAGGTTGAAGAAGAACGCTTTAATCAAACCATTGATGCCGGGTTGACTATCCTTAACCAGATAATAAGTGACTGTAAAACAAATAATATTTCCACAATCAGTGGTGATGATCTATTTAAACTTCATGATACATTCGGTTTCCCTCTTGATCTCACGAGAGAAATTTCTATTGAAAACGAACTCCAGATTGATGAAAAAACATTTACCGAGCTTATGAAACAACAAAAAGAAAGAGCAAGAGCCGCAAGAACTACTTTTGGTGATTTCGGTTGGAATGACGATAGTTTATCAAATATAGATAAATCATTAAAAACAGAATTTGTCGGTTACACCGAAATTGAATGCTCAGCCAATATTATTGCTATGCTCAGCAATAATGAATCTATTGGCAGACTTGAGGGTGATTCAGGCTTGATTTTACTTGATAAAACTCCTTTTTACGCTGAAAGTGGTGGACAAGTCGGAGATACTGGTAAAATCTACACTTCTAATGGAGTATTCGAAGTAATCAATACAAAGAAAACTCATGACGGACAAACAGTTCATATCGGCAAAGTTATCAGTGGTGTTATAAACATAGTTGATAAAGCAAAAGCAGAAGTTGATGTTGCTCGTCGTAATTCAATAAAACGCAACCATTCATCTGCGCATTTATTGCAAGCTGCACTGCGTAAAGTTCTCGGAACTCATGTTGAGCAGGCAGGTTCATATGTTGATGATAAGAGAATGAGATTTGACTTTACTCATTTCACTGCAATGGAATCCGATGAAATAACTGCTGTTGAGAACCTTGTAAACGAACAAATTCTTACCGGTTCATCAATAACAACGAAGCTAATGTCAATTGATGAAGCAAAAACAAGCGGTGCTATGGCATTATTCGGTGAAAAATACGGCGAAGCTGTCAGAGTCGTAAGGATGGGTGACTTCTCTACCGAGCTTTGCGGCGGTACGCATCTTGATAATACTGCAAAGGTTGGTTTGTTTAAAATTATATCCGAAACCTCGGTTGCTGCTGGCATACGCAGAATCGAAGCAGTTACAGGAACCAATTTTATTGAATTGTATAATTTTATTAATAATTTAATCCATGAAACTGCAAAAGAATTAAAGTTAAATAATATAAACGAAATTGCAGCTAAGAGTTGCGCTATTCAAGCTGAAAGTAAAACACTTAAAAAGGCTCTTGATAATGCGAATCTAAAGCTTGCTATGGTCACTATTGAACATGAAGTTAATAATGCTGTTACGATAGGTAAAGTCAAGCTTATCAGAGCAAAGTTTGAGAACACTGATATTGAAGCCCTAAGAAATGCTATTGATAATATCAAGGATAAAAATCCTAAAATTGTTGCTTTGTTTACAACAGTAAATGATGGCAAATTATTATTAGCATCAGGCTGCGGTAAAGCCGCTGTAGCAGCCAAAGCTCATGCAGGTATGCTACTCAAGGAACTATCTCAAATTGTCGGCGGCGGCGGCGGTGGAAGGCCTGACAGCGCAAGCAGCGGTGGCAAGGATACATCAAAACTTGATGAAGCCATGACTGCTGCTGAAACAATAATATTAAATCAACAAAATAAATAAGAAAGGCATATTCAAATGAATGACTGCATTTTTTGTAAAATAGTTGACGGCGTTATCCCTTCGAAAAAAGTTTATGAGGATGAAAGTGTTTTTGCATTCTATGATATTGCACCTCATGCACCTATTCATGTCCTTGTTATACCTAAAAGCCATATCGGTTCTGCCGACGAGATAAATATTGATAATTCCTCGATTATTTCTCGAATCTTCGAAGTTATTCCGAAAATTGCTAAGCTTGCAGGTATAACAAACGGTTATAGAATTATATCCAATTGCGGTCCTGATGCCTGTCAGACAGTGAAGCATCTGCATTTTCATATCCTTGGCGGAAAAACAATGAAAGAAAAATTAATATAGGAGATTAAAAATGTTATCATTGAGAATTAATGTTGATAATTATCAATACTACCCTCTCGAAGTTGCCGGATTAAAACGCAATCTACCTATTTGCAAGGTTAATGATGATTTGTATATAGCAGCTTTTGTTATATTTGGTGATGTCGAATTGACCAAAGCCTGCGCTACTGAATTAATTAAAAAAATGCCTGAGTTTGATGTTCTTGTTACTGCTGAATCCAAGGGTATACCGCTTGCATATGAAATTGCAAGACAGCTTGGACTTGACAACTATATTATAGCTCGTAAAACAGCAAAGCTTTATATGAAAACACCTGTTGCGGTTCACCTTCATTCAATTACAACAGCTCACACGCAGACCCTCTACCTCGACAAATCCGATATGGATTATATTAAAGGAAAGAGAGTAGTTATAGCTGATGATGTTATCAGCACCGGTGAAAGTCTCAGCGCAATTGAAAAACTTATTATTCAATCCGGCGGTAACATAGTTGCCAAGATGGCTATTTTAGTCGAAGGAGACGCAGCGGATAGAAAAGATATTATTGCTCTTCAGGAACTGCCTCTTTTTATCCCGGACAACAAACAATAATTGAAGGAGTATGATTGTGTTTGCGAACAGACACCTTGCTACATTCGTTGCCTTGTTTACAGCAGGGATAGCTTTTGGTGTTTATTTCTCTGAGCACAAACTTATTATTGCAATTATTTCAGCAGGTATAGCAAGCATTTACATATGTCTTGCTTGCCTGTTTCTCTTTGTTAATAAAAAAACACTTTTTGTTGTATTTTTTAAAATACCGCTATATATTTTAATCGGTATTTGTTATATTATTATTTTTACATCAATTAATAAAATTTCACCGGAAATAATACCTGATGAAAGTATTTATATTTCCGGTACTGTCGAAGAAATCCGTTTTTCAGAATATTATAATACAACAAATGCAAGGATCAAGGTTATTTCATCAGAAGGTAATATCATACCTGAAGGCACTATTATCAGTGCATTTATTGATGAAAGAATGTTTGAAAATATATCAACTGAATACCCTGATAAATATGACATTATTGATTTATATGCAACTTTAAATTCTAATGTTTCTGTTCGTTCTCTTGCGAATGGGATTGACTTATATGCAGACATTGAACCAATCTCAGTGATAAAGAAAGACAGTTCGGGAATAAATAATATACTTGATGCTTTCAGAAATAAAACAGCTGACTATTTTGATTCGATTTCTTTTTGGGATAAAGATATATCCGGTCTTGCTAAGGCAGTTATAATCAACTATTCATCCGATATGAACCTGAAGATTACAAATGATTTTAGACGTTCCGGTATAGTTCACTTTCTTGCGATTTCCGGTTTTCATTTGACAATCATAACAGGTGGATTTTTGACACTTTTAAGATTTTTGAAAGTTAATATACGTATCAGATATCTCTTGTGTCTGCCATTCACAATTTTATATGCCGCATTAATAGGTTTCACTCCTTCAATAACAAGAGCATTAATAATGCTTGCAATTACATTGATTGCGAGAGTCATTACCGATAAAAGTGACAGCTACACTTCCCTTTTCTTCGCATTGCTTGTAATTCTTTTTATTAATCCATATTCTATTACTGATATTGGTTTACAGCTTTCATTTCTAAGTGTCATTGGTATAATAACAGCAATGCATTATATGAAGAAACTGATTATCAAAAGTAAAAATAATACCCAAGCTGTAATTAAAAAATACTTATTATTGCCTGTTTCCATATCTATTTTTGCGTTTTTATTCACTTTACCGGTTGTTTCTTTGATATTTAATGAGATACCGGCCATCTCACCAATTTTTAATTTGATATTCAGCCCAATTTTAAGTATTATATTAATTCTTTTATTTATCAGTGCGGTTTTAGGATTAATCTTTCCGCCATTGGGAGTCCCTTTTGCATATATTGCAGGAAAAGGATTAAGCTTGATGTTTAAAATTACATCATATATAAATTCTAAAAGTATATTTACAATATCAAATACTCAAAATTTAATTATACCTCTTATTATGTTATTAGCAGTTTTAATTGCTTTTCTGCTTGCAAAAAATATTAAAATTCGAAGATATACTTTATACACACTTGCTGTTGCTCTTGCCGTTTTTTTTGTTTGTGTTATAATAAATAATGATTATAATTCAAAGATTAGTAAATTGACTGTATTTAATACATATTATTCGAATCATCTTATTATATCATCAAACGGTAATTTGATTTTCTTCGACTTTTCAAGTAACTATATTGACTATAACGAATTATCCGATAATGGTTATTTAGATTTCGAATTATGTTTCTTCACCGATTATTCCGATGATACGGTCAGAAATATTAACTTAATGTCATCACGAAACATTGTCAAAACAGTATACCTACCTTTCCCTGATGCAGAAGATAATAAATATATCGAGGAACTTTATAAAATATCTGAGAGTAATCATTTTAATATCGAATTTTATAGTAATACTGAATCATTTTTATTAGGAAAGAATAAAGTAAAAATATTCTCATCTGATGATTCAACAAAGGGATTTGCCATTCTTGCTGATTTAAATAAAAACAGTGCTATGTTTATTGGTCCGTTAAGAGAATCACCAAGTGAATATCTGTCTTTTCAATATTGCGATGCATTACTCTTCTCAGACAGATTTTTTGAAAAGCCTAATTTCCCTGTACTCCCGGATTTAAATGATATTACATACATATGTGCCTTCAATTCAACTACTTTTATAAATGGTTTAAATAAAGCATATCAAAAAAGCAATATCAATGTCAGAACGCCGAATTATATCAGCGCGGATAATGCATACACAATTATGATAGACAAAAACGGACACATTAGTTTTATTGACTGAAAAGGAGGAAACCACTTTGAGCATTGATGTTCTAAAAATTAAATTAAAAGAGAATAACATCAACGGTGCTTTTCTTTTTTGCGGTGATGATGAATATACAAAAGATTATTATTCCACTCAAATCAAGAAGCTGACGACAGCAGTTCTTCCTGAGTTCAATCATATAATTCTTGATGCAAAAAATGATTCTGTAAATGAACTCAGCGCTACATTTAATACATTTCCTTTTATGTCAGAAAATAAATTGATTGAGTTAAAAAAACTGGATATTCCAAAGCTATCTGAAAAAGAAGCTATTGAATATGCTGAAGTCATTTCAAGTATACCTGAATATTGCACTCTGCTTATGTTATATCGTATTGGTGAGTTAGAATACAAACAAACATCTGGTAAATCTAAGAATAAAGGCATATCTGATTTATTTTCAGCTATTAAAAAAAACGGTATTATTGTCGAATTCAAAACACCGGAAACCAGTAAGCTGCTCTCCTGGGTAATTCGACATTTTAAAAACGAAGGTATCTTTATAGATAATAATATTGCAAATTATCTTATTGAATATTGCGGTTCGGATTTATATACTCTCTCGGGTGAGATAGACAAGCTATGCAATTATTGCGAAAATAAATCTGTATCAAAAAAAGACATTGAGTTGGTATGCTGTCCGAATGTAACCTACCAAGCATTCGATCTTACCCGTGCTATGATTGAAAAGGATTACAATAAGGCTCTTAAAATATTCGGAAACTTGCAATTATATAAAACTGAACCGACAATAATTCTCGGTACAATATCAAAGCTGCTATCTGATATGTTAATCATAAAAGCCGGTATGGATTGCAATATCAGCACGAAGAATATTGCTTATAAAAGTGGTATATCTGAATGGATAATAAAAAAATATACTGCATTTTTGCAAAATCAAACAAATGATTTTCTCAGGTTTGCTTCTGGTGTATGCCTTGAGGCCGATTCAAAGATGAAATCTTCAGGGCAGGAAACATATTCAATTCTTGAAATGCTTATAATTAGGATCAGTACATATGAATAACGAAAAATTAATGCTTAAATATCCTATTATCGTTGAAGGAAAATATGACAAAATTAAGTTATCCTCATCTGTCGCTTCACCGATAATAACTACTGATGGGTTTTCTGTCTTTAATAATGATGAAAAGAAAAAACTACTAAAAAAGTTATCTGACGATAATGGAATTATAATTTTGACCGACAGTGATAAAGCCGGGTTTTTTATCAGGTCGAAACTGAAGTCTTACATCAGCGGAAACATTATAAACATATATATACCTCAAATAAAAGGTAAAGAAAAACGAAAAACTGCCCCCGGCAAGGATGGTTTGCTTGGTGTTGAAGGAATAGACACAGAATATCTTAAAAAAATATTGCATGAATATATAACAGGCAGTGAATCAACAGCAGACAAAATAAAAATCAATAAAAAAAATTTCTATGAAGACGGTCTCAGTGGTAAAGCTAATTCATCATATTTGAGAAACAAATTGTCCGAAGCACTTGATTTACCTTTAAACATGACTGCAAACGCTTTATTGGAAGCCATAAATTTGCTGATTGATTACAATAAATACAAAGAAATAATTCAAGAAACAGAATTTAAAATATAAACAACAAATAATATAAAATACATAAGCTTAAAAGCAAGGATCACCATAATAATGATAATTAAAAATAGATATTCAATTTCGTTTTACACATTAGGATGTCGTGTAAATCAATATGAAACGCGAGCTATAACAGAAGAATTTATTGCTGCAGGTTTTGATATAAGGAAGTTCGGTGAAGCTTGTGATATTTCTATTATTAACACCTGCGCTGTCACAGGTGAAAGCGAACGGAAAAGTGCGCAATATATCCGCCGTGCTTCAAAATCATCGCAGTCTGTTATGGTTATCGGCTGTTTTTCAGAATATAAACCTGAAGAAGTCGGTAAATTACCCAATGTATATTATGTTGGCAGTGCAAAAATAAAATCATCTCTTGTTAGTAAAGCAATGGATATACTCGATAATAAACATAAACTCATAGCTTTATCAAATAGCAATATTCATGAGTACGATAATTTAAATATAGGATATTATCCTGACAGCAAAATACGAAGTTATTTAAAAATTGAAGACGGCTGTAACGGAAAGTGTTCTTATTGTATAATACCGAGGCTCCGCGGTGAAATCAGATTACGTGCTTTCGATGATATTATTGAAGAAGCAAAACGTATTGCTGATATCGGCTGCAAAGAAATCGTAATAACAGGAATCGAAGTTTCCGCTCACAATCAATTACCTGATATTATACGAGCTATTAATAAAATAAACGGTATTGAAAGAATACGTTTAGGTTCGCTTGATCCACGGATTTTTGATGACAATTTTCTTGATGCAATTCAATGCGAAAAGTTTATGCCCCACCTGCATATTTCACTTCAGTCAGCCTGCAATAGAATCTTGAACCTTATGAAACGCCCCTACACCAAAGCTGTTGCAGCCGGAAATCTTGATAAAACACTTACTCATATTCCGGATATATTATTATCTGTTGATGTTATTTCATCCTTTCCGACTGAAACCATGTCCGAACTGAATGAAACAATAGAATTCTTAATATACTACCCAATCTCTCATATTCATGCATTCCCTTTTTCAAAACGAGCGGGTACTGTTGCAGCTGAAATGATTGAACTCATTACACCTCATGAAAAAAAGTTGAGAAATGATTATTTAATCTGCGAAGGAAATAAGATACGCAATGCTATTCTTGAAAGACAAATCGGTAAAACTCTGCCTATTTTAGTCGAATGCAGTAATAAAAATATTTATGTCGGATATACGACGAATTATCTTGAAGCTGAATTTGAATCTGATACAGATTTAAGATATCAAACTGTAAATGTTAAAATAACCGGTTTTAGAAACGAAAAATTAATCGGAATAATTAAATAATTTTCTTTGTTCTTTATAAAATGCGATATGTTACTTTGTTCAGAAATATATAGTCGAATCTTATTAGAGTATAATAAGTTTGTTGACCCGACACTCAAGAGGCATAAGGGTATACACTGATAAAGGGATTAATCTTTTCACATTTTCTATTTTTAAGAGATAGAAGCAAGTTTTACTTAATTGATGTTGAATTAAACTAAAAAACTCAAATTTAGACTTGACATTATAAAACTGTAATGATATAATATCCTTCGCTGACTTGACAATATTCACATTGTTATTTTTAGTGAATAAATCTGGGTGTGGCGCAGTTTGGTAGCGCGCTACCTTGGGGTGGTAGAGGCCGTGGGTTCAACTCCCGCCACTCAGACCAAACTGAGTCTGAACGCTTTTTTGCGTTCGGACTCTTTGCTTTTTAGACAATCTAGCTCTCGCACCTAAAGTTTGCATCTAAATTGATAAAATGACATATAAGCATTGAAATCTCTATGTTTTTGATGCTTTTTATGTTTTTATTATATTGATTTACTTAAATTTTATATAATTAAAATGTTTCTATTCTCATTCTTGACTATATTATTTGAAATAACAATTGAAATATATTTAGATTTATGTTATTATTTATAAAGGGTTATTTTATTACTTGAATGCGGGGAAATGAGAATGCAAACAATATTGTATCTTGAAGTAAATGTTTTCGCAATCATTGTCTCTATTTTTATATTTAGTAATGTATATCATAAAGGCGAATTGCATGTTATAGATCAGAAATTATTTTTATTACTTGTTGTCTCAAATATTTTCATCCTTATTCTTGATTCAATTATGTGGGTGATAGACGGTAAATCTGGTGAATTGTTCAGAATAATTAATCAAATAATCTCATTTGTCTATTATTCTATGAATCCTGTAGTTTGCTTTTTATGGGCTTTGTATGCATATTATAAAATTTTCAAGGATAGAGTATCATTAAATAAAATAGTAATTCTCTTCTGCTTTCCTCTTGTATTACATACTGTGTTAGCCTTCTTAAGTATGTTTTTTAATATAATGTTTTATATTGATCTCAATAATATTTACCACAGAGGTCAATATTTCTGGATAATGCCGATAATAAGCTATTCAATGTTAGTATATACTCTAATAGTTGTAATTATAAAAAGAAAGTATATTCAGAAAGAAAATTTTCTGTCCTTTTACGCATATTCAATAATCCCCGTCATAGGAAGCTTGATACAATCATTCTGGTATGGCTTGTCAACTACATGGATTGCGGTTACACTCTCCATACTTATAGTTTTTATAAATATTCAAAATGATCAGCTATATCTTGATCACTTAACAAATGTATTCAACAGACGCCATCTTGATTTATACTTACATCAGCTTATTGAATCAAATAGAAAAAAAGAAAATGTAATCGGTATTATGATGGATATTGACAATTTTAAAAAAATTAATGATATCTATGGTCATCATATTGGGGACGAAGCTTTAATTAATACTTCTTATATATTAAAAAAAACATTCAAAAAAAACGATTTTATTGCAAGATATGGCGGTGATGAATTTGTTGTTATATTGGTACTTGATAATATATCATCTATTGGTATAATATTAAAGGAATTGTACAGCAACTTTGAAGCGTTTAATAAAAATAAATCCGCGGTATATAATTTGGAGATAAGTATTGGTTATGATGTTTTTAAACCCGATATACATATGAATGCTGATGATTTTATAACTCATATAGATAAATTAATGTATGATGATAAAAAAACAAAGTATATGGTTAAGCTTAATAATGAAAATAGCATAGGATGATAAATCATGTATAATACTGATAATATCTCAGCTGTTGTTTTATCTTTTCTTTCATATAAAAGAACAATACAGAATTGTTCCGAATTGACTGTAAATGAATATTATATTGACCTGCGTACCTTTTTTCGATATATAACTGCTATAAGAAATAACGATGATTTGAATAATATAGAGAAGGTTGACATTTCTCGAATTAATGAAGCTTTTTGTGATTCAATCCGTTCCGAAGAAATATATTCGTTTTTATTATATCTTGCTAATAAAAGAGAAAATAAACCTGCTGCTCGTGCAAGAAAGCTATCAGCAATTCGAGCTTTTTATAAATATCATACGGTTAAAAGTCGTTTACTGAAAAATAATCCTGTCAAGGATATTGAAACACCTACCTTAAAGCATAAACTTCCGAAATATTTATCTATTGATGAATCGATTGGGCTGCTGAATTCTGTTGAAAAATCATCAAAGACATATGAAAGAGATTATGCTATTCTAACTTTATTTTTGAATTGCGGTATGCGTTTATCTGAGCTTGTTAATATCAATCTTGGCGATATTGATGAAAAACTAGAAAGCCTTATTGTTACCGGTAAAGGTAATAAGCAACGTAAAATATATCTCAATACTGCTTGCAGAAGTGCTCTTCAAAATTATCTTAATGTCAGACAAGTCAGAGCTGCTGAAGGCGGAGTGAAAATTAAAGATAAAAACGCGTTGTTTATTAGCAGATTGGGAACCAGAATTTCCAATAAAACCGTTCAATGGCTTGTGCAAAAGCAGTTGAATTCTGCCGGCTTGAAAAATAAAAAGTATTCGACTCATAAGCTGCGTCATACGGCCGCTACCCTAATGTATAACAGCGGTAATGTTGATATTCTTGTTCTCAAGAATATTTTGGGTCATGAGCAGTTAAACACAACACAAATATATACTCATGTTTCAGATAAAAAAATGAAAAATGCAATGGATGAGAATCCACTTGCAAATATAAAGGAATCAAAAAATGCTAAGGACTGATACAATTGTTAGAAAAGCAAATTAAAATTACAAGTTATGATGTTCAACCAAACAGTATTGTTAAACCATCATCATTGCAAAAATATATGCAACAGATAGCCAGAGAAGATTTATTGCAATATGATATCACATACTATAATATGCGTGATGACGGTATTGTTTTTGTGCTTGTCAAATTAGCATTAGAGTTTTACAAACCGATATATACTGAAGAGACTATATCTCTTAAGACCTGGGAAAAGGAAATAAAAGGCGCAACTTTTATCCGTGAATTTGAAATATACCGTGATAATGAAAGAGTAGCTGCTTGTTCTACTCATTGGGTTTTACTTGATTTTATTAAAAGATCAATAGCCCGTCCAAGTCGTTTGATGTATACTTCGAATTCTTTCCCACAGCTTTCATGCGGTGTTGAAATAGAGAAAAGTATTTTTGACAGGAATCCCACTTTATATCTTGTGGGTAATCATACAGTTATGTACAGTGATCTTGATGAAAATAATCATCTGAATAATTCGATATATCCGGACCTTATAATGAATTATGCAGAAATAACAAGTGATACAAATTATCTTCATAAAGAAATAAGACGCATGCAAATCAATTTCGTAACAGAAGCAGTTTTAAATGATAAATTGAATGTTTTTACACAAAAATTCTCAAAAGGTTATAAAACCAGAATTTTATATGATAAAGATGACAAAGTTTGTGTAGATTCTGTTGTCGAATATAAATAAGTTACCGCTTGTATTTATGAAAAGCATATGTTATAATACCTTTCCAAAGATTATTTCGTTTTTATTGTTTCAGAGAGGAGGATTTTGATGACTGAAAAAGTACAAAGAAAAATAATTGCTCAGAACAAAAAAGCATGGCATGAATATTTTGTCGAGGATAAATATGAAACCGGTATCGAACTTTTTGGCACCGAAGTTAAATCACTTCGCCAAGGTGCTGTCAACCTGAAGGATTCCTTCTGCAACATAAAAAACGGTGAAATTTGGGCAAATGGAATCCATATAAGCCCATATGTGAAAGGCAACATCTTTAACCGTGAGCCGGTACGTCCAAGACGATTACTTATGCACAAGCGTGAAATATTGAAGCTGTTTGGATTAGTAGGTCAACAAGGTTATTCTCTCATTCCGCTTTCATTATATTTTGATAAACAGTGGGTTAAGCTTGAACTTGGTCTTTGTAAAGGTAAAAAGCTATATGATAAGCGTGAAACTGAGGTAAAGAAAACGATGGAAAGAGACGCTGAAAGGTATGTTCGAGAACGGAAGGAATAATTGTTTAAGGAGCAAGATTCGTGCCATCTATGATGATACACCTGCTTACAGCACGAAAGGTTTATAAAGATGCCACTTCCCTCTTCTGGATCGGAAATGTTGCACCGGATGCTGTAAACACAAGAGAAGAAAAAGATATAACACATTTTAGAACAGCTGAAAATCGTGAAGAAGAACTATATAAACTTGCAAATAAAACTGTATTAAATCACAGCTTTGAAGAAGGTGTATTACTGCATCTTTATCTTGACTGGTGGTGGGACAGACAAGTTTTCAATAGGTTTACTGAAACATATACCGGCGATGATTGGTTTCAGACATATCGGCATGAAATCGCTGTTGCAAGCTCATGGCTGTTTCATAACACTGATTGGAGTAAACCTGTATGGGATTCGATACTTAATTGCTCTTCTGAAAAATATGGTAATACTCCAGGAGTAAAAGCAGATGATTTAACTGCTTTCTTGAATCGGAATTATAAATGGCACAGCGAAAATAATATCGGTTCATCTGATATATATACACCTGATTTTATTGATGAATTTACAGATATGGTTTCAAGTGAATACTCTATTTTTATTAAGAATGTAAAATCAAATATGGGGGCGTAAAGGTTTCGACGGGGAGTTTGAGGTATGGTAAGCGAGCAGAAGCGCGCACCTTCTTTAAAAAGCGTAAACAAAAATTTAAACGCTAACAAAACAGTTAGAGTAGCTGCCTAAGTGCAGCCGTCATACCGGGGAGCACTGCGGCTCCGGATATGGCGTGACTAAGCAGTGAACGTGTGCCGAAATAAGCTTTGCCATCGGCCATGAATTAATGAAGCTACCAAGCTATATAGACTGCTGCTTGTCGATATAGCGAGGGAATGCAAATAAACAGATACGCTCGTAGAAAGCTATATCAAGAACTTTTCGGACAGGGGTTCAATTCCCCTCGCCTCCACCATTCGTTAATAAGTCGAACCCCGTAATATTCATAGTGTGCGGTGTGTTCGGTATCCTCTGCAAGTTGCATGAGGAATGAAAAAAAGCGGAGAGGCTTTATTGCCTCTCCGCTTTTTGTGTTATGTGTTATTCTTTTGAATTATGCGAGCGTTAAATCGCAAAGTTTAACCGCCGCGACAACAACTCCGCCGTATGTGATAACGGCTCGGTCGCCTTTGATTTCCTTTACGATATGGTCGCGCTTGTAAACGAAACTTGCAAGCCTACCGCCCGTATATGTCTTTGCGCCGCTGTTCAAACGAACGGTACTTCCTACCTCGATAGTTGCGACTGGTGCAACTGGTACGGGTTCGGGAGTTGGCGCGGGAGCGGGAGCGGGAGCGGGCGTATATGTCGCGCTATTTGTCAATGACAAATCGGAAAGTTTAACCGCCGCGACAACAACGCCGCCGTATGTGATAACGGCTCGGTCGCCTTTGATTTCCTTTACGATATGGTCGCGTTCGTAAACAAAGCCCGCAAGTCCGCCTCCTGTATAAGTGCTTGCTCCACTCTTTACGCGAACGGTACTCCCGACAATAATTGTCGGTGCCTGTTGCACGGGAGCGGGTGTTTCAATAACCGCGGGAGCTTTCGCGCTTTGAATCGCGTTGTAATTTGCTTTCACGGTCGATAGGAACGAGCCCCAATGAGGGAGAATGTAAATCGGACAATATTTCTTTGAATAGAAATAATTGTGCGTGTAAACGTCTGTGCTCGGTGAAAGTCCGTGCTTGTCGAGTAAATACGCTACGAGCTTTGCGAGAGTTGCCTCCGAGCTTGCGTCTGCTCCAATACATTCAATAGCGATTGTATCGAGGTTCCCTCCGATTGTTTCTCCCGCCCTCTGTGAGGAGCGGCGGCTTGAACCGTCGGCGGCGTGCCAACCGCGCTCATTGTCGGAAAGCTGTTGCCATATTTCATTATGCCATACCCAATAGTGCACGGCAACTCCGTTCATGTTTCCGTTGGGATATGTAGCCCTGGCGTACTGCTCCGCGGGGGTTGTTCCGCTTGCGCAAGCAATATCTCCCGTATTATGTACGGTGATTCCTTTCGGAACGCCTGTGCCGTTATTGAGCTTTTCGTTTGGCTTGACATAATCACCCTTTTTCACATAAGAGCAAATGTTTTTCGCGGCTCTCGTCCCGTCGGGAGTGATTTTCTGCTTGATTGTGATTGTTTCCGAGCCCACGCTAACGGTGAGCGTCTTATCGGGTGTCAAAAATGCCATAATTAAACCTCCTCGTTTTCTGTGCCTGTCGCTTTAATTTCATTCATGTAATTATCGGCGGCAATAGCGGCGTTTGTGAAACTGTTGTTTTTCCACCAAGCCCAGGCGGTAGCGGCGATAGTTGCGGCGGTAGTCAATACCGCGTAAATGTCCTCCTCCGCGAATGGTAGCGGGTTTTTGCCGAGCGTTGTTAACACCTGGTTTACCAGGGTAACAACAAGAATGATTGTTCGGATAATGGTTTCCGTTGATACCTTTTTCATAGCTGTTCGCCTCCTTTCTTGATTTCGTTTATTCTGTTGTGGGCTTGCTTGCATGATTCCTCGCAACGAGTAATACGTTCCGAGAGCCCCGTTACGCTTGTCCTCGTCTCTCTTTGCTCTCGTTTGAGGTCGTCAACGCCCGATTTAATATAGCCTATATCGGACAATATAACGCCTTTGTTTTCTCCCTCTGCCTTGTTTTCCTTTTTGAGCCCGCTTTGATAACCTACAAAGCCGAATACGGCGGAACAGACAACGCCCGCAATAGCAACTATAATTGAAAGTTCCATAATGTTTTACTCCTCGGGTTTTGTAGGGAATTTTACGTCATACGGAAAATTCTCTTGTTGTGGTATGTCTCGGAGGGCTTGTCGGTATGCCGCCCATTCACCCGAAACCGCATTGCCAAGTACGGCAAAAAGGCTCTTTGTAGCAGATAGGAGAGACGTTGAAGTAATGCTCGTCGGAACATCAATTCCGAGCCTGTCAAGCGTTAACGCTTTGTCGGTTTCCGATAATAGTTTATCGCGTTCGGCTCTAACCTCCGCGGCGAGCTTTTCATATTCTGCCGCTTTTGCCGCCGTGAGCCATGCCTCAAAACCGTTTTCAATATTTGAAATGAGTTCGGGGCGATTTCTTACGCGGAGACGGTATTCGTCGTACTGCCATTTTGCGGGACTTTCGTCCGTCCCTGGTATTTCTTCAACATTTGTTAATAGCGTTACTACTGCCTCGTCACCCTCAAATACTACCTCATACGGGGCAACTGGCATTGTTGCGCATTCTGCTTTCATTTCGTATTACCTCCTTTAATTTTCGTATATTAATATATGGTTTCACGTATTTATGATAAAAGTTGTAGGAATTGCAATGCCTCAACCACCCGAGCCGTGACATTAACGACATTGCGGTATGAGGTAATATTCGCTTTGCTTTATGTACGCGACGTACAGCGCGCATAATTGCGAGTGCGAGCCGCTTTCTCAATATAGTTTTGTTTCTAAAGAATCGGAACCCGAGAAAATCAATAGCCCGTCCTCTATGCTTTCCGCTTTTGTCGATATAGTCGAATCGGAATACTTGCCAATTTGATTTAATCGTTAATCCTATTTCGGCGGCATATTGAATAATGGCGGATACATTTTTATGCAATTCTTTTTTATTCCTCTTAAATAGTACCATGTCGTCCATGTAACGAACATAGCATTTTATTTTAAGAGTCTGTTTTATATAATGGTCGATAGGGGTTAAAACAAAATTGCAAAACCATTGTGAGGTATAAAACCCGATAGGCAACCCGACGCGCTCTCCGCTTTCGGTTTCAATGTAAAAGCTATCTATAACCGCAAAGCAAAGCCATATAAAAAGATTTCCGCGAAACTTTTTCCGTAACTGCTTTTTTAAATAGCTGTGAGAAATATTCGGGTAACATTTTTTTATGTCGAGTTGCGCCCCGTATTTAATTTCTGATACATTTTCTTTCGTATGGTTTCTTATGAATTTTTCTATGTAGCGTTTCCCCTTGTGAACGCCTCTGCCTGGAATTGAGCCGCAAGAGTATTCATACATACCATTTGTAAAAATTTCGCTTGAAACAACCATTATAAGTTGGTGTATAACCTGGTCGGGAAAGAGAGGTACGCTTGCTATGTCGCGTATTTTCCCGTTACCGTCGCATTTGCGTTTGAAAGATTTATACTCGCTCGGGTGAAACGCTTTTGCAAATTCGGGAGTATTGGTCGGTTCTCCGCGTTGCTCCGCCCGTTTCATAGCCTCAAATTGCGTAACTAATTCGAGTGTTAATTTAATGTAATATTCTATGTTGGCAAGTATATATTGAGCTTGCCTGTATTTTGCGGTTATTTTGCCGTCCTTTTTGTGTTTGTTTTTACAAACTTTCTCTATTGCGAGGCGTATTGTTGCCTCTTCTTTTAACTTACGGTCTATATTATATGAGCGCATTACATTTCCTCTTTTTTTATAGTTTCGGGAGCGTTGGGCTTTTGCTTACAAGCTCCCGCCGTAAACAACGATTTTTGCCAAGGGGCAAGGAATTAAACGCGCATAATTATAAATGTTGACTATAAAATAGGCGCGCGAGATAGTTCAAATTCGAGTTCGAGGGCGCGTTGTTGACGTTGAAGTACACAGGCGAGCAATTACGCCCATTGTTGAAGTTACCGCCGACACGCACCGCGCACGGAGCGCGTTTAATCCCTATGCGAATGTTTGTAAAATACTGTGGGGGTTGTTACCCCCAAACCCCCATTACGGGGATACAAAAAGGCGCGCGAGACAGAACAAATACGAGTACGAAGGCGCGAGGTCGACGTAGAAGTACACAGGCGAGCAAGCACGCCCAGTGCTGAAGCGACCGCCGACACGCACCGCGCGAACCGCGGGCGTATTTATGATATAGTAATAAGCCGCCGCGTAGGTCGTAGAGGCTCCTCCAATTTCCGCCGTACCCATTAAGAACGGGTATCGTGTATCCACTTTGAGAGTTTTTACGTATCCGTCGGCTGTTGCAAGATTGAAATTTGCCTCGATATAATCGGCTGTTATTGCTCCCGCGTTGTATTTGCTCGGGTCGCTTAAATACCATAGCTTGTAAACATATGGGCTCTCGGTTGTTCCCGCTCCCGTTCTGTTAACAAGCACGTTGCAAAGCGTCGAGAATCCGTTCGCCCACGGTAGAGCATTTCCTCTCCATATGCACGGGCGAAAACCGTCCGTATTTGATACAGGCGAGCCGCTCGAGGCGGTAACAATATTTGTAGCTCCATTAATCCAACAACGCGAGGACAAATAATCTCCTATGGCTAAATTTGCAACCGCGGAGGCTAATACAAATGTTGATACTGTATCAACTGTTGTAATTGAAGTAATTACAACCCCGCTCGTGCGTTGTTCGCCGTTCTTAGCGGAGCCTATGCTAATTGTTTGTCCCGCTTTGAACAAAGCTCCTATTGCCGAGGTTGTAGTAAATGAAGTATCAGAAATAACACTCGCTATAATGTCGTCTCCGTTATACCTCATATTACACGCGCCCATCATAACGGTTTGAACGTCTTTTGTAGCAAATTCTACGAGTTGGAGTACATATTCGGAGAATCTAACCTCGATTGTTTCCGTATGCGCTTTGCTGTCGAACGTGCGGCAATTTGTCATAAACGAGTCAAGAGAACCTGTTTGAGGTAAATACCCGCTCCGTGATGTTGCAACGCCGTTAACCATAGCAAGAGGAAATACAGGGCAATAAACTTTTGTGTTTCCATCTTTGAACATAGGGGCGAGAGCGTAACCCTCGGACGGTGTAGCCGTAACGCTTACATACGTATTGAGGTCTGTTTTGTAATAAAACGGAGTACATTCGTACATTAATTCCCCGTTTGTTCCGTCCCATGCAAAATTAGGTTCTCCGCGGTATGCGTTCACTTTCCATTTTCGGGCGGTTGCGTCCCAGGTGCAACAACAAATAGGGCGATTGAAAAACGATACGCCGTCAAAGTTGTTTACTACCGTTGCGCCGTCTACTGCGACGTTTGCAACCATTCCTACCGCGTCGTCCGCGCGCGTACCCGCACTCAAAGAGCCCGTAAATGTAACTGTATACTTTTTCATAGCTTTATTGTTGAGGCTTGCAACGGCATTATTACAAAGCGTAGCGGCTGTATTTGCCCCTTGTGCCGCTGTATTCGCGCCGTCGGTCGCTGTATTTATTGTCGCCTCAATAATTGTAAGGTTCTCGAGAGCTGTTTCCGATTGCGCCTCCGCTGTATTTGCGATTGTTTCCACCTGTGCAACCCTGGTTAACGCGGCGGTGAGAGACTTGTATTCGTCGGAACTCGTCACTTGCGGAGGGTTAATTGTGTACTTCTCCACCTTAATATAGAATGTTTGAGAGGTAATTAACGAGCCGTCGGAATCATACAGAGCAATTTCCGCAACGGCTATTCCCTCAACCGCTAACATTTGCTCGGTAAGTGTTGCTGATATTTTGTTATCTGCTATTGTGCAATCCGTGAGGCATTGCGTCCCGTCCTTTTTTTTCAAACGAAAACGAGCGGTAACTGTTGCGGGTATTGTGTAGATTTCCCCGCTGTTAAGTAATTCGATTTCCAATACGCGAGAGTCAACGTCGCCTTGCTTTGCGTATATGTATTCGAGGGGCGTTGTTCTCGTAATGTCGAGCGTAAAGGCTTTTAAAACTTGCATAATGTTTCCTCCTTGTTATTTTTCAATCCACGCCGTCCAAGTGCTATTAAAGTACGAACGTATATATAATGCGTTCCCGCTCGGAACCGCCGTGAACCGTTGTATAATATAGCCTCCATATCCGAACACCTCTAACAATCCAACCGCCGAAACTGGTTTATTTGTCAACGCGGGATTGTTCCCGTAAAAATAAATACCTGGTTCGGTTATGTCGTTAAAATTCTCGGACAATAACGCTTTTACAAATCCGAGCACACCGTACCCGTTTTGCTTTATTTCTCCCACAACGTCAAGCGCGGCGGTAGGCGTTCTATTGTTTACGCCGACTTTCTTTTGACGGAAAGACATTAGCGGCATTCCTTGCGGCAAAACAATGTCTATTGTATCCGTTGAGAGCTTGTCTGCTACGATAATTTGAACGTTCCAGGAGTAGTCAGAGTCAAGCGATATAAATTCGTCGTTGTCGTAGCTGAAAGATGTTGCGGTATATGTCGGGGCGATTGTTACATATGAACTGTATGTGCTTTCACTCGTTTTTTTATACCTATATTTTAAGTATTGAAACGCGTTTTTGTTGGTACTACTTACCGTAATTTCTGAAAGCGTACCGCTGATTGTTATTTCCGTTGTACTTTCAACCTCATTTAATCGGCGCATGAGATAGTTTGATATTTCTATGCCTTTATACTCAATAACGGATATATTAACCGTTGCGGAACTCGTATAACCTCGAGAGTCAATAACTGTAACTACAATTGGCACCGTTCTCGCTGTGTAGAGCTTTCCTACGGCGATTGTTGTCCCTATTGAGGAGGCAACCGCCGCGCCCGCCGTCACCTGGTAGCTTGATATTGAGGCTCCGTTCTTTGCTGTTGCCGCTGTCGCAACCACTGTAAGGAGGGAATACCCTTTTATATAAACTTGATTGTTTCCCGTAATGTTTGATGTATTTGTATTCGTGTCCGAATGAGTGAACCCCGAGAATGTCGGCGCGGAGTTTGCCGACGTTGTTTGAACCGTTGCCGTCGTGCTTGACGGTATACCTATCTGCGTTGAGCCGCTATACGTCGTTATAATGAACGTTCCTGTAAACGACTTAATCGAGGACATGGCGGCGAGTAGCGTTGTTCTCTGCGCGGCGGAGAGCGTTATCGTTTGGCTTGACGTGTTGGCGGTACCTGCTATACCTGTTATTGTAAGAATGGTTGTTGAGCCGTTTTTTATAACGAGCGTATGAGTGTAGCTTGCTGTATATATGGTTCTGTTAATAGCTATTGTTGCGGTTGCGTTGTCGGCGGTCACTGTTGAAACGCTATTGAGAACCGTTCCTCCGAGAGTCTTAACGCTTGCAAGTCCCGACGTTCCGTATACCTGGTTTGAGGATTTTCTCGCCCGAACATATATTGAATATGTTGTATTCGGCGAAAGCCCTGTAATTGTATATCCTCTCGACGTTCCAGAGCTCGAGTTGAACGTAACCCATGAGGAGCCTCCGTTAATGCTGTATTGCCATATGTCGCACGTTGTAGAGGCTGTCGCCGATATATATACACTACTCGCCGTTATACTTCCATAGCTTAACGATACGGTAGGCGCGGAGCGGTCAATCTGATTGAGGTATGCTGTCGTAGCTGTTTCAATCCAACCTATGTAACCCCCGCTATATGTTCCGCTAAATCTCCATGAGGCACCAAGATAACATGAGGCGTTTCCGCTCCCGTCGTGATATACTCTTACGGTCTTTGTTTTGAGTAGTTTCTTTTTCCAACCCGAGGTATAATCGCTTATTGCCGCTACGGTGTACTGCTCATTTTCTCCGTTTACGTTTATGTAACTGTCGGAGCGTTCTCCAACTCCAATCGTATAATATGACAGATACACATATAACGTAACGTCGCTATAGTTTCCTATAACGCTTTGGGTTGCGTTCCATTCACAATACAAGCCGAAAGACGAAACAGGATAATTATTGAAACTCCCGCTTAATGCCATATTCCCGCCTCCTTAATCAAGTAATACAAAATCGAGCCCGTTTGTTTTCGGAACAAACTTGCCTTTTCCGATTGTTAGCTCGTCGGTAACTTCTGTTTTTCTTAAAGTAGTTAAGTCTTTGTTTACGGTCAATACCGTTGCGCCCTGGTGCTTAACCGCAAATTGTGTATTATCTATAATGGTTTCTGTTGAGCTTTCCGAGTTTGTAATATTGATTCCTCGACGGTCAATTTTAACGTTTGTCGTATATATTTCGTTCGGCGCGGGAGTCCATTTTGTTTTAGCGGTTCCCTCTGCGAGCATAATATCAGCAACATATAAGTATGAACCCGTTGTGCCCGCCTCCATAGCAACCGTGCTACTCGGCGCGGTGAATGTTTTTGAGTATTCCGTCCATTCTCCCGCGGCTTGCTCGTCGAAAACATATATTTCATTACCGCCTAAATCCAGTTTAAAATACGTTCGCGAGGCTGTATCTTTCTTTGCTTTGAGTGTTAAAGTATATACGGCTCCCTCTATTGTTCGTATTTCTTGCGATAGATTTCCCGCACTTATGCGGAACATTGAACTTGAAAGCGTGTTATTAACCGCGTCGGCGGTCTGCTGTGCTATAACCGCGCCCGTATACGTCCAATCGTCCGAAACCCCATTGAGCCCGCTCGAGTTTAAAACGTTGTTAATTCCTCCCGTGTATTGCGTAGTAAATGCGAGGTCGAGAGCCTCTACCGTTTGCCGTAATTCACTTATTGCAGTATTGGCGGTTTCTATATCTCCCGTTAATACCGTGTTTACCTCTGAAATTATGCTCTTTACTTGACCGTCCGCCGCCGTGAATGCCTGTTCAACAACGCCCGCGGCGTTATTTATCTCGTTTGTAATTTCACTTTTGAAATACTGCGAAATGGCGTTCGCTTGCACAGAATCCGCTTTAAGTAATGCTCCGTTAAGAATACCCGAGGTTATAGCGTCCGCTACTATTGCGCCGTTCATTGTAATAGCGAGAGCGTATTCTCCATTGTATCCATTAGAGGAATATCCGAGCCCGCCCGAGTTCCAACGCCAAACATTAACCGCGGTTGCGAGGTCGGGTGTATCCATAATGAGTATTTCTTGCGGGTTATTCGGAGGATTTAAAACAACGTAACCTCCGTTTTGTCCTGTAATGAGGTTTGTTGCCGTTAATATGGCATTTGACAGCTCGGCGGAGGCGAGAGCCTTATCTTTGCGCGCCGCTGTTTCAATAGCTGTTATGCTTTCCTGTTGCTTTGCGATAGTGTTTGCAAAATTGCTCTTTGCGTCTCCGAGCTCGACGGAGGTATACTGCTCTTTTAATGAGTCAAAAACCGTCTTGATAATTTCCGCCGTTGCAGAAATGCCGAGCTCCGAAAATTTAACCGTTACCGTATCGCAAAGTTTAACCCTCTCTAATGGAGCAATATTTTTGTATTCTTCCGTTTGCCATAACTGAACGAATGACGCTGTTATATTAACTTTCGGAACACCGAGCGAGGAGGAGGCAACATACGCGGTAGCTTTTGCTCTCAAAGCCTCCTCCGAAATGGTCTCGTCTTTTGAGAATTGCTGTGTAAAGTCCATATAAAAGGTTTTTGCGTGCCCGATATTAGCCGCTCCTGCAAGAGCTATAACTCCCTCTGTGAGCGTTATTGTAACGTCCTCGGTTGCTGTTATCTGCCCCGCGCTGTCGAGCGTGTTTTGTGTCACGATAGCGTAGGGGAGAAAATGCGTGTAGCAATCGGCTATATTCCGCTCTTGTTTAATGTCCGTAAGATTTTTTCCGTATTCAATAATGATGTTCGTCTCTTTTCCTCGGTGAGCGTGTAGCTTTACGAGAAAATTATCGAATTCATATTCTCCGCCCCATACGTCGAGAATGCTCCCTGTTTGCCCGCCGAGTATCGCGCGGAGGGAACAGGGCTTTTTTATCGTCGTGCCGTTTAAGGTCGCAATATCGCTCCATACCGTGAAACTATGCGACAATATAGCGTTTGTAAATGCTGTATTAATTGCCGCGGACGCTGAAACTCCCGTAACGTTTAATCCTATAATAGGAATACCGTTCAGCTCGTAACTTATATGCTCGCCGTAAAATGTGACAATTCCGTTAATAGGCTTGCTCGATTTATAAAGGCGGAATAATTGAGGCTCGCTCGTTTCGTTCGGCTTTGATTTTACTATTGAGCCCTCCTCAACCTCCGAGTAATGTTGTCCTGTTATCGGGTAGTCGAGAGTGAGCTCGTATTTTCCGTTTCTTTCTTCCGTCACAGGGCAAGCGAGAGCCTCCGTTAATAGTCCTAATCCGTTGTGAGTAAAGGTTGTTTCTCCTTTGCTGTATAGAATCGGAATCACAAGCAACACCACCTCGGAATTATTTCTATGCTTTCTACTGTTCCCGTCCACGAGATATTGTTTGCGCCTGGCGTGAGAGTTGGGAACGTGTTTGAAAGCATATGATTGTTTTGCGCAACTGTGCCTTTATATGCGTTTTTTGTTTCGCCGTCAACCTCTATGTACTCGTCTACATTCTCGAACGCAAACGAGGCATTATTGATATAAAGCGTAATTGTCCCGCTCCCGTTTATTTTGATATACGGAGAGCTCTCGAAATACTCCGCGTTAACAATATTTGTTGCCGCTGTTAGTATTTTTGAGCGTTGCCCCTCTATTGAGTATTTAAACGGCTTGCAGTTAAATTTAATAGAGGAGGAGCCAAACTGTGGCAATTCTTCATCTATGTCTATTTCGTCGCTGTACGACGCGAGACGGAAATAATTAACGTCGTAAGAATCATAGAGTCGGAAATATCCCGCCTCCGAAAGCAACCAACCCTTTATATTGTGCGCGAGTTCTGATATATCGTACTCGTTTCGCAATACCGCAACGTCGTATTTAATATTAATATTGTTATATCTTTTGTTATCTATGCACAAGTCGCCCGAACGCCCAGGAACCGACTTAAACGTAACGTCGCGAGAGGCTCCGTTGTATGCATTTTTATTTGTTACAATTAACCCTTTGTCGAGAGACAAGGCGGTTTTAAAATTAAACCAGTGTAACCCGTTGTTTATCACGCAAATACAGCTCCTTTCCTCCGCAACGATTCCTCAATAACCGTTAAAATATCGTCACCTAACGCCTCTATATCTTTGCCCGAGTTGTTATTAAAGTTTTCGATTTTAAGCTCGAGCTTTATACTAATAGGTGTTTGAGCGTCTTTTTTTGTGCTTTGCTCGTTTATGGTTTTGTCGAGCGTTTTTGACTCGCTCGCGGTCAACACGCGTTCGCCTTTGTGAAGTAGTGCGGGAAATTCGTCATACGGCACGTAATCTAAACCGATACGGAGACGTTTAATCTCTGCAATGTTTAAGCCCATGCCTCCAACGCCTGGAACCCAATCGGGTATTTGTAGCTTATTGAGCCCTTTTATGAACAAATTTAGCCCGTCTATTATCCAGTTTATAGGCACCTTAAAAATGTTTTTTATGCCATCAAATATATTTCCAAATATCTTTACTACTGCGTCCCAGGCACCTTTCCAATTTCCTGTAAATACATTTTTTACAAAGTCAATAATGCCTGTGAATATGCCCTTTACATTTTCAAATACTTTCTTTATGCCGTCAAACGCATTTTTAAAATTACCGCTTACCGCGCCCGCTACTGCCTCAAACACCTTTTGCAATGGAGGCATTACCTTTTCAATTATGTTCTTAAATAGAGCAATAATCGGAGGCAATATCATATTAAGTAACTGCATAAGAGGTTCGAGAAACATTAACAAAATGTCGAGTATCGGCTCTAACAGAGGCATGAGTACGTCGAGCAATGTTAAAAGGACGGGGAGTATTGCCTCTATAATCGTCGTTACAAGCGGCAATATTGATTCAATAAGGTTAATTAACACAGGTAAAACGAGGTCAATTACCTTTAATATAGGAGGTAATAATTTTTCTATAAGCTCAATAACAATAGGCAACACCGCCTCAATGATTTTTACAACGAGCGGCATAACTGTATTTATTAGGTCAATAAGTACAGGCAACACGGCGTTAACTATTTTCAGTATTGGAGGGAGGAGGGTTTGTAATAACTGAATTACAACGGGCAACACCGCCTCTATAATTTGAATTATTGGCGGTAGCAATGCCTCAATTAGCTGTATTAAAACGGGTAGTATGGTATCAAGTATTTGTACCACAAGTGGCATAATAGCGTTAATTAGATTTACAAGTATAGGTAAAACCGTTTCGATAATTTTCATAATCGGCGGCAATAACTGTTGAATTAAGCTCACTATAACGGGCAAAATAGCTGTAATAATTTGTTGAATGGGAGGTAATAGCGTCTCGATAAGATTTAGCAGAACAGGGAATATTGTTTCCACAAGGTCAAATAACGGCGGCAAAAGTTCAGAGAATACAGACTCTAATATAGGCGATAATTTTTCAAATAACTTTTGAATTAAAGGTAACTTTCCAATAATTAAATCGAGTACCTTTTGCACTATAGGCATAACAGTAGCACCGAGGCTATTAATGGCTCCTCCTAAAGAGCGTTTCATAGTATCCATTGTATCGGTAAACTTTACTCCCGCGTCTATAGCGTCGTCTCCCATAACCATACCGAGTTCGTTTGCTTTGTTTTTAAGCTCTTCTATCGAGCCCGCCTCTCCATTGAGTAAGGGCAACATTTCTTGTCCTTGTTTTCCAAACATTTCTTGCGCGAGCCGTGCTTTTTCTGTTCCGTCCTCCATGTTCTGTAAAGCTGTTACCGTCTCGTTAAACATTTGCTCTTGTGTTTTCATTTTTCCCGAGGAATCCGTAACAGTTAGTCCGAGTTTTTCAAAATTTGCCGTTGCTGTTTTGTTTCCCTCTGTCGTTGCGTCCATATTTTTAACGAGTGATTTCATTCCCGTTTGCATGGTATTAATATCAACGCCCGCTTGTGATAGTACGTAGTCCCATTCCTGGTATCCCTCTCGAGACATACCGAGTTTTTGACTCATTTTATCCACTTCATCAGCGGCGGCGGCGGTGTCGCTCGCCATTTTATAAGCGGCTGTCCCAAGTGCCGCGGCACCCGCAACCGCCGCCGTGCCAACCACCGCCGCTCCTTTTGCAATGGAGGAGAACGCGGAGCCCACTTTTGAGCCCGAGCTCTCGGCTTTTTTTGTTGTTGAGTCTATACTCTTGTCCGCCTCGGAATTATCAACAAAAATTGTTCCGAATAACTGAAAAATGTTTGCCACGTTTTAGCCTCCTCTCATTTTGTCCGCCGCGATAATCGGCGCAAAGTCGCTCATAATCTCCTCGGGAGTTTTGGTTCTCGTTGGTTCTGCCGTAGTTTTAACGCCCGCGAGCATATCCTCATACGGGATTGTTTCAGTTCCGTTTATTTTGGATATGACATAGTGAGCAATCCATAAAGGGCGTGTTTGCTGTTCAATTTCAATTCTTGCCGCAAATGAAAGCAAGTCGCCAAGAGCCGAAAGCGGCATTTCTTTGATAACTTGCCATTCATAATGAGCGTGTAATAGTGTTAAGCTGTTTGCTCTACTTTCTTCCGTAGAGCAATTTTGAAAAAATTTAGAATTCCCTCGTCGTGGATAATCTCGTTAATAACCTCCGCCGCGTCGAGCTCTTTTGCCTCGTCAATGGTGCAACTCTTATATGCCGCGACGAGTGTCGGAATATCATTCGCGATTTTTGCAAGTTGCGGCGTAATATCCGAGAATATTTCAGTAGCAATTATTACGGCTTTTTCGGGCGTAAGTTGTTTTAAAGCCTCTTGCGGGTTTGTTGTATCTTTAAATACGTCAAGCCCTTTCAACTTTTCAACAATGGGTTTTGTATCGAGCTTTGACACAATACAAAGCAGAATAGGCATAGTAGCAATTTTAAGCATTGTAAATTCCTCCTGGTATTATTTTTTTGTATTAGGTCGTTGTCACACTTGCAACCTCGGCAATGTTATAGAGCTTTTCGGTGTTGTCTTTTGGGTCAAAGTGTGCGTTGAATTCAAGGGAGAGTTCTCCCTCTGCTTTTTGTGAGGCTTTAGCGGTCAATCCGCCCTCGTGCATAGCCTTATAAATCGTAATTTTTTTATATTTGCCGCCGATTAGCTTTGCAAACATAGTAACGTTTTTTAGGTATGCGCTCTCGGGAATCAATCCCGAATCTCCGTTTTCTATTACCGCCTCGTCTCCCGCGCCCGTGACAACGCACCCGGGAATAGCGAGCGCGAGCTCCTCTTGTGACATACAAAGGGATACAACTTTCAAAATTGCGGCTTGCTCTTCGATAACTTGCATACCCGCCGTTTTCCCTCTCCGTCCGTCAAATTCAATGTCTCGAATTGTATTCGTTACGCTGAATTCTCCGCCGCCGCGGGTAGGTGCGAGTAAACGTTCGTTGGTTTCTCCGTAGTTAATATAAACTACGCCCTCGTCAATCTGTATTTTCTCAATTTGCTGTTGAGTAAGGTTTGTAACTGTGCTCATTATGATACCTCCATTTAATAATAAAATATTCGCGCCGCGAACGATAGTCGGCGGTGCGACAAATCGAATTCAGACTCGTTTATGCTGTTTTGGTTTTCAAAACCGATATGAGCCGCAAAGGAACCCGCAACGCTTATTGTTGCATTGTGTAATGATTCTCTCAACTCGTCACAAAGAGCCTCTAACTGTTCCGTAGCTCCCGCCGCTTTTTCGTCCGTCCACACGTCCAGGTAAAACGACGTTAAATCTCCGCTCGCGAGGTCTATTATATTAATTCCGCTAACTACCGCGTAGGGGAAACCCTTTGTTTTGAGAGCCTCCTCATAATAGCAAGTAACGTTATTATTAATAAACAACGTTAGAGCTTTTATAAATCCTGTAGTATCACTCTTAATCGTCCTCTACCTCCTCCGAATTCACTATTTTTAAGCCCGCCTCTGCTAACGTGTTGTTAAGCTCTGCAAGGTACTTTTCCTCTGCCGCTCTTATCGCGTCAATATTGTTATAAACTGTATCGCGTAGAACGTGTGTTGCCTTTTGTCCTGTGTGTTGCACAAAAGAACCGAAAAAATTATCATTGTATCCCATGGCGCGGGCGCGCTTTGGTTTTATTACGTGTGATTTCGTTCCGAATTCTATCCAATGTGGGGAGGCGTGGGAGGGTATTTTATGGTGTTTTTTTGCTTGTTGCCAAGAATAAAAGCCTATGTCGAGTTTTGGTTGCCCTGTTGTTTTATCAATATAAGCCCATGACGCGATATGATTTTTAAAACGTTTTGAGCGAATCGGCACTTTTTCTCTAAGTAACTTTCGAGTAGCTTTTCCGCCCTCTCGCAAAGCTGATTTTGCGAGCCCCGCCATTGTTTTTTTACACTCTTTTGAAGTGTTGACAAACGTAACGGTTGTTTTATTAGCCATTTTCAACCACCAAAGCCGTACATATTAACTCGAGGTTTTCACTCTTTACGGGGTATGTCCTTAAAATGCGGTACATAGTTCCGTTGTATTTAATATGCGTCTCTCGGTCGAACTCACAAGCTTTTATTTCTACGCAAAGCTCGGGCTTGTATCCTTGCGCTTGCGCCTGGTAAAATTCATTTCGCTTTACACCTTTTAAATTGCAAAATACCTCTTTAGAAGTGAAAGAACTTTGAGGTTTTCTCAATCCGTCAAGTGTCGTTATTTCTTTGCAAAGGTACGCAACCTCACTCCAATACAAATTAATCACCCCTCTGTTGTGTATTCAGACGATAACATTAAATGTCTTTTTAAGCTGTCATAGCTTGCCGCGTATTTTTCCGCGTCCGCATTATCGAGCCCGAATCCCGCTTTAACATAACAAACAATAGCCCTTTTTACGAGGCTGTCGCTCTCGTCATTAACCTTTGACAGGAGAATACCGCCGAGTATTAAATCAGCTCTTGCCGCCTCTACAAGGTCGGTAATCTCAATGTCAAAATGAGTGTGATTAATTCGTAAGTATTGGCGAATAGCGTATATCATTTCATTTGATACGTTCGCCATGTCCTCACTCCTTAAACAATCAAATACACGTCAACAACTTTTCCGTTTAGCGCGGAATTGAGGTCAAATGTGTTGTTCTCGAGACTCTCTGAACATACAACCGTTGGAGCTGTGCTCTCTTTGGTGTTGTCTTTGTGAGCCATTAATACGGTGTTGTGAGCGAGGACGTATCCGAGCCCGCAAATGTCGCCAAAGCCTACCGATATTTTAGCGGAATCTCCACCCATGGCGGGAATTTCTACTTTGTCAACGCTTGCAAACGCTTTCGCGCCCTCTTTCGTTGCCGCTGTTGCCGCTGTGAACGCGGGTAATGTCTCGGTAATGATTTCTCCCGCCGCGTTTTTCCCTGTAACCTTAACGACAACCGCTAAAATGTCGGCGGCGGTTGTCGCGGAGGCTGTAACGGAAATGTTTCGAGGTGAGGGAGGGGCGATAAACCCGCTCGTTACGATTGTTTCGTCTTCGGAGCAATCCACGGCGGCATGAACGGCTGTGTTACTTGCCGCTATTGCCTCCTCCTCCGACAAATGCAAGTGAGCAATAAATCCTATGTCAACCTCGCTTTTTGCGTCGTTTGATAATTTACCGTTCATTGCGTGATTATATGGTGCCTGGTAAAACATAGCTGTTCCTCCTTATTAAAAATTGTTAGGAGGCGACTCCCGCCGCCTCCTGGTTAATTATTAGCCTTTTGTGCCGTAAACAAAGCAATTCGGTTGAGGAGCTCCGCCCATAATGGTATAACCTGTATAGTCATTAATGCGGTTTTTGCCCGAAATATCCTTTGTAACGGAAAGAGGTTCGCTGATGTTAAGGCGATAATAACGCCCCATATTCCCGATAACAAAGTCGCCGTCGTCTAAGTACGGGTCAACCTCTACCGAGTAAGTAGCAACGGACTTAACACCCATGCCGTTAATCGGAGTAAAGATGTAATTTCCTGTTGCGTCTTTGCTGAAAGAGATTTCCTCAACAATGTTTTGAGCAACATAAATTTTTGCGCCTATTTTCTGCTTTTTAGGTAGCAGAGTAAGGGCGTGTCCGATACCGTCGAGAGCTGTTCCCGTGTAGGTGCCGTCGATAGCGTCCTCGGTAACGCCTGTCATTTCGTTTACGCCTGTGCCGTAAATCAAATCCGTTACGGCGGTGTCCTGTACCTGTTCTACAAGCTCGGAGGTAATATAACCGATAAAGTCATTAACCGCCATAGCCTCCAATTTCCAGGTAACGCGAATTGTTTCGGAAATTTCGGTATTGCCGAGAACGAGTTCGCCCCACTCTATCGCGCCGTCTCCGTTTGCTGTGCCCTCTGTCGGCTTTTTTGCGCCCGAACCGCTCTTGCGATACGGGAATTTGATAATACCAGGAACCGCGGTTTTTGCCGCGTCTCTGAACAGAGGCGAAACAAGGCTGATAGCTTGCATAAGTGCGTTGTTGACTTCCTCGGGAATAAACAAACCGCCATTGTTTACACCGTTTACGTCGGCGGTTGCCGCTGTATAGGTCGAGGAGGTAGTAGTAAGTGCGGTATTTAGTGCTCTCTGCTCGGTCTCGTCCAAAGGCAAACACATAAGAGTTTTAGCCCATGCAGAGCGATACTCTTTAGAGGCAAGGACGTTCTCACGTGTGAACACTACGCCTCGAGCCTGGGGGTTGTTTAGAGGATTTTCAAGAAGGTTGCCGTCAAGCGTGCCACTGTTGAGCCCCGCGGCAATAGCTGTTCTCCTCTCGAGGTCTGCGAACTCTGTATCTAAAGTACGGAGCTCCTTTTCGAGAGCGTCGAGGTCTGCGCTTGTATCGGTTTCAAGAGTCTTGCGAATTTCGGCTTTGCGAGCCTGGATTTCTAACATTCTTTTTTTAAACATAGTAATTTCTCCTTTTCAAATTAAGTATTGATTTATAATAGGGTTTTAGCTATAAGTAATTTGCGGCGGTGAGCCTCCTCCAAAGCTCGAAACTCTTTTGAGTTCTCCTCCTCAAAATAGCTCCTTGCCGAAATTGACGTTTCCTCATATGCGGGAATATCCACCGCGGAAACGTCGTATAGCTTTTTTATTTTAGTTATCGTTCTCGTGTGCGTGTCTACGTCGTACGCGCTTTCTTGCACAGAAAACGAAAAACTCATTTTATCAATATAACCGCCCTCGATTTCCTCGAATAGATTCCTACCCTCGACGGTTCCTTTTAAGTCCGCCTCCATGTAGAGCCCGTCTTGCGCTATATTGAGCTGTAACGTGTTGTTTCTTAACCTGGCAACCACCTTTCCGCGGTGATTATAGTTAAAAATTACGTCCGATAGGTCGCAACCGTCAAAGGCGCGGGAGTCCACAATTTCAAAATATTTCACACCGTCATACTCATATAAGCAAGTCGGCGTATTGAAAATAACCGCTCTCCCTTTAACGATATATTGTTTTTCCTCCGTTTCTTTTTGAGCATTTGAGAGTTCAAAGCTATTAAAACTTCGATAGTCTCTATTTGGTACTAAAATAGGCATTTTTATTCCTCCTTTGTAGGCTCGTCCTTAACGGGCGGCTCGGGTGTTTTTCCTCCCGTGGTTGGTTCTTTCGGTTTTGCGGGCGGTTCGTCTTGTGCTCCGAGTTGATATTCGTCGGCTTTTGCGGCGTTAACCATATTGAGGGTTTGCACGCGGCGGGAGCCCTCGTCTCCGCCAAGGGGCGGGAGGTTGAATATGTTTAACACCTGGTCGAGAGAAACGGCTCCGATTTCGGTTAAGAATTTCGCCGCCGAAACTTTGTCGTTTAATTTCTCGTTTTGTAAACGGTTCCCCTCGCATAGAATTTCGTTTCCGAATCCTCGCTCTTTACCCGCAAATATGACGTTCGTTAATGCTTGCGAAAGCTGAACGAAAAACGGCTTTAGCTCTCCCTCATAATAGGAGCTTGCCTCCTCGGGAGACTCTTTGTTTTGTACTATCTTGTCGTTTGTTCCGAAATAATCGTAAATTTCACGGCGTACATATTCGAGTTGCCCCGTTGGTATTGGTGTATTTTTGTCCGTTATCGGGGTATAGTCGTATTTGCTATCCGTAACAATAACGCCCGCTCCGTTGTTTTCCATTTTTAAGTTATCGCGTATAAAATCGTCTCGACGTTTGTTCAAATCCTCGGTTTTAGTTGAGGCTTGCACTTTCAAAATGCCTCTCACTATTGCGATAAGCTCCGCAAATTTGCTCATACTCTGATTGAATGTATTTGCCGTTTCAAGTACGGGTAATATTGGTCTGTTGTCCGAGCCGAAAACGTCGTTTGTGTTAAAATGAGAACCGATATGTATTAAGTCCGCATACGGGCATACGTAACGGTTTCCAGTAGCAAAATAAAAACGGCAATACATTTCCCCTTGATATTCTAATAGCTCGATAGAGGTTGCATTGATGTTATATAACGCCTCTAAACGTCCCGACAATCCCCATATTGGATATATAAAAGCGTTATTATAGAGCTTGTATTGAGCCGCGGCTCTGTAATAAAATTTGAATGCCGTCGTATACGGGTTTGGGTTAAACTGTAACAACCGATTTAACGAGCTGTCAACGTCGTTAATTTTTCCGTTCCCTCTGCGAACGTGTCTCGGGCATATAGTAGCCGCTCGACGTGCGAAAGCGTCGATTGCCGAGCGTACTAAATTAACGTCCCAGGCGTTACCCGTAAAAGGAACGAAAGTGCTTTGCCATGAGTTGAGGAGTTTATATTGAGAATATTCAAGCGGCTTTTGTTCCGCTTTTCCGAATATCGTTTGAAACAACCCTCTTTTTTCTTTCACATTATCACCCCACATTATACATATAATCGTCAAAATATTTTACGTAGATAACCCAGGCATTGAGGAGCGATACCGCTCCGTCAATTCTGCGCTTGTCGGTTATCTTGTCGGGCTGAATGTTATTGAGCCCGCTCTTTTTTACGGCGGTGTTTGATAAACACCAAAGCAATAAAGGATTGTTGTTATAATTAACTATTTTCCCCGCGATAGCCGCGCCCATTTCGCGCATAGGTTGACTCCATGTAAAGGCACCCTGTGCCACTTGCTCCATAGTAAAGCCGTTCGATTTCATTTCGTCCGTCCAGTATCCCGCGAGAGCTCTATCGTATCCAATTTTGAAAGCGTCTATTTTGAATTCGTCTCGCATTTGCGTAAACCAGGCTGTAACGTCCGAATAATTAACGCGGTTTCCTGTGCATATAGTGAGTAACCCGCGGTCAGCCCATTTTCTGTATGGTGCCTCGTTTGTGTTTTTGTCCTCCAAGTATTCAATCCTTGTTTGCGGGAGGAAATATTGTTGCAATACATATACGGTAGTGTCGTTTGGTTTTCGGATTATCAACGTTGCCGCCGTGAGGTCTGTTGTTGCTGATAGGTCACAACCGCCTATTGCATAAGTGTTGTACACGTCCGATAGTTCAAACGTCGCGGGGTTTTTAATATCATCAAACGATAACCAAACGTTAGACTCGTTTTCGCGTATATTAAAATCTTTACATAGAACGCCTGGTAAATCGGCGGGGGAGTTTTTCGCCCTCTCAACGAAATTTGCAAGCGTCTTGTATTGCTTGATTGTTCCCAACCCTGGGTTAGCTTTTAACCACATTTGAGGGTTAGTCCACTCGTCGCGCGAGTCGAGTTCATACAGTATCGGGAGAAATGTATCGTCTTGCTTTCTACCGTCTGCAATGTCGCAAGCGAGCTCGTACATATTATCAAAAATACATTCGCGCAATGTTCCCGCTGTTGTTATCATAACAACGAGAGGTTGTCTCCTGGAGGAGGTGCTCTGTTTCATGACCTCGTATAAATTACGGTCTCTTATGGCGTGTAGCTCGTCGATTATTACCGCATGAGAGTTTAAGCCGTCTAACGTATTGGAATCGGAGGCGAGAGCCTCAAATACACTCGACGTTGCAGGGAAATATATATCGTTTCGGCGTTTCTTTATGACCGCGCGGAGCTCGGGGCTCTGCCTAATCATGTTGATAGCCTCGGTAAGTACCTTTTTCGCCTGGTCTTTTTTTGTTGCTACGCTGTAAATTTCCGCCGCGCCCTCATAGTCTGCAATAAGCATATAAAGGGCGATACCCGACAATAGAGTAGACTTGCCGTTTTTTCGCCCACAAAGGAACATTGTTTCTCGGAATCGGCGGTACTTTGTATCTTTTTCAAGCCAACCAAAAAGTAGTTGTATAAATGCTTTTTGAAATAGTTCGAGTTCGAGAGGAGCTCCTATTGTTCCCTGGGATTGTTTGCAGAATTGCTCTATAAATAAAATTGGGCGCTCTCCTGTTTCCTCGTCAAAATAATAAGGGAATTCGGGAGCGTCGTTTTGCATTTCTGCAACTAATCTCGCATATACAGCTTTAACCCTTTTGCTCGTTGTAATATTCCCGCTCTGAATCGCGTTGTTGTACTCTACAACATAGTTCATTTTTTAGGTATTTGCGGTTTAGTTGCAAAGCTCATTAAAGCCTGTCCCGCTTTCTCCAAATCATCATTAGGCAATAGGTCAATAAGCTGTTTTGACAACGTAGCGTAGCTCTTTATTGTTGTGTTATATGACTTCAAAGCGGGGTTTTCTCGCTTGAATTTCTGCGAACCTTGCTCAAAATTCTCTAAAATATCACCGTTATTTATCGCCTCTGCGAGCCTGTCGAGGGTTACTTGTACCGTCGCAAGCTGATAGATAATCTTGTCAATAAAGCGTGCTTTATCTTTTCCCAAGTTTTTAAACAAAGGCTTTATTTTCCGCACTTCCGCGGCTATTCGCTTATCTATCGACAACGGTTCTTTTGTCTGTTTTTCTTTTGGCATTTTATAACCCTCTTTCTCCCCCTCGATTTTTTTACCCCCCCTCTATATGCACCTGGGGGAGTCACAAAAGAGACTCTATTGCGGTTCTGAAAAAGGGGGTTAATGATTTTAAGTAGGGGGGGTATTGCTTTCTGTTTCGTCGTCCGCGTCTTTGATTTCTATTGCAACAATGTTCATTGCATTTAAGAGTAGCTCTGTTCCGTCAACTGTTTTAACAACTGTCATTCCATTACTCAACGCTTGCGAAAGAACGTCGGCGAATCCCTCTCCTGTTGTTGGTATGTCGAACGTGAGTGCCCCGTTAACTGTGTATATATCAAGTCGGCGTATGTCGTTCATGGTGTATCCTTTCTATGAGGTTGCCCTCCTTGTCAAACTGTAGCCCTGTGCCCGTGGGTAATTCTCCCTCGTGCTCTATAGCGTGGCACTCTCTACACAACAACTCGAGGTTGTCCTCATTAAGTGATATGCTCGCGTCGCTTATGTTCTTAGCTGTTAAATACTTCTTATGGTGAACGATTGCACCAGGAGCACCACACCGCACACATAACCCGCAATCACGCTTGAATATATATGCCCTGGTTTCTTTCCACACTTTAGACGCGTAAAACTCCTTTGCAAAGTCTTTCATATATCGGCTCCCACCCCTTGCCCCATAAGTGATATATAGCCCCAACAAGAAAGACGAGCCGCATTACTGCCGCCCGCCTTTACGCTTGTTTTCACGCTATCAGTATAAAGCCTAAAATATCAAGTTTCTATACAGTGTTATTTCAACGCTTACGTAGAGAGCAAAGCACCCGCTCCGAAATAGAGTATAGCAAACTGCGCTATTGCTTTATTGCGTATGTCATATACTGTCGTTACGGATTCCACATATAAGAGCTCGGCTATTTCCTCTTTGGTCTTGCGCTCTATATACCACCAAACAACAATATTTTTAAACTCTTTCGGGAGCTGTTCTATAACCCGCTCAATTTCGGTTATAAAATTCTCTGTTTCTGCGAGTTCCTTTGACACCTCCGAGAGTTCTAACAACTGGTTTAAGGTGTCGTTTACCGAATGCGCGTCCGTGTAAGGCTTTGAATAATCAATAGCCCCTGGCTCTCGAGGTGCGCCGCTGTTAATTAACCGTTCTTGTCGGCGTTTCAGATTTTCAACCGCTTTTTTGAGTGTTGTTTTTGATGATAAAACCCGCTCCGCCTCTTTGAAATAATTCATAAACATTCCTCCTTGTTTGGTATTTGAAATTCCTTGTTGAGAATTTCGGCAGCTCTTTTTCTTTGCTTTTCTTTTTGTGCCCATTTTATGAGCCCGAGAATCGCCATTGCAAAATTGAAAGCGTAGAGGAGAGCTTGCGCGTATTGACCGTTTGCCGCATTGTAAATACACCAAAACGTATTAGTGCATATCCACACTCGAAAGCACCAACGTTTTTGACAGCTATTCGCAACTGTCCCGATAATTGAGGCAAAAGTAACTATGTAAGCGATATAGCTCATTGCTCCTCGTCCTCCTCGTCGTCATTATCTGCCGCAAATAGGCTCCGTTGCCGCTCCTTTTCCCGCTCCGCTTGCTGTTTGTTGGCAAGAGCAACGCTCGAAAGCTGAAACAGTGAATTGAGGTCGTTTACAAATTCCTCGTTTACCAGGTCATACGGCATTATGATTCCGAGGAGTATAAATCCCTCTTTTACAGCTATGTAAACTTGCCCGCTTTTTGTAACCCGCTCGTATAGCTCAAAACCGTTTACGCAATCTCCGAACGGTGCTAAATATTTCTCGTTTATAAAAGCGATTCCGAGAGAGGTTTTGAGAGGCTCTACAACGTGCCCTTTTGCGCAAACCGAAAGAGTAGCTCTATCGAGGAGCCGCTCTCCGCCGTCTGCGTCACTAAAGCAAAATGACGGGAGTTCCTCTTTGCTGTCAAAGTAAAAACCGCTCTGCTTTTCCTCGGGAACGTCAAACATAGTGAAAATATTCTCTTTTGTCATTTTAGGCAATCCAAAAAGCGGATATATTGCCGCTCCGTCGCTTATCCATTGGCACGACTTCCCCTCGTAGAGAATAACGCTTTTGTTGTTTTTACAAATACTCGCTATTGATTTAATTTTCATATCGTTTTTCCTCCTATTGCTGTAAAATCTTTTCCGTTTGCGAGGTCTGTTCCAAAATAACCGTTATAACACCAACTTTGAGGAGGTCTACTCAATCCGAAAGCTGATAGCTCAATAGGTTTTTTAAATAAAACAGGATTTTCTATTTTCCACCCGAACAAATCTTTTTCACGTCCGTATTTTATTAGTTCCTCTTGTTTTAAACAACTCCCGCGTAAAATGCTGTTGTAGTCGTCTGTCCATGACCCTTTTATTACGGTTCTGATTTCAAACTTACCTGTAATTTTGCCCGCTCCGTTGAACAGGCAACCTCCCGAGCCTTTGTATAATGCTTTTGTTTCATACACAAATACAACTATTTTTTCACATGGCAAATATTTAATAGGCGCGCTTTTGCGTATTTCAAGAGTTTTTTCTCCGCTGAAAATCTTTTCGCACCATACAGGCTTAATGCTTGCGATTATTGCTATTGTCGGATATTGGCTTATTTTTTCTACCGCAAATCTGCAATTAAAACACACTTGCGAGCCCTCGGGAATGATAGCCCCGCAACATACGCACGTTTCAGCTCTCGACATTTTCTCCAAACCTCCCACTTTCAAAATTTATCGCCTTATTGAATATCTCTGTTATGTTTACCTGGTCTTGCTTGCATGGTTTATATAACGGGCACTCCTCGCAAGGCGTAGAATCAGAGGCGCACACCGTAAGAGCGGAAAGAGCGAGGGAATAGTGTTCCTTGAACGTTTCCGTAGGCTTTAGGCTTAAATATTCCTCTACGAGCTTTGAGGCGGGTTCCCACCCATAACAAACCGCAACGTAATATCCACGAGCCTGTAACGCGGATAACCACTCTTTTTGATTCTCTGTCGGCTTGTTGCCTTTGATTTTCATTTCGATAAATAACCCGAAATATCCACCGCGAGCAGAGGGGAGCTCAATATCGGGAACGCCCGCTTTCACGCCCTCCATTTTTAGCCGTGCCGCTGTTGTTGCGTCGCGCTTGCCGCCGTTCGGAACATGGAACATAAACTTTATGTCGGGGTACCGTCCCGCCATATATCCCGCCCAACGGAATAAATTAATTTGCTCTACGCTTTCGGGTGTTGCTTTCGCTTTTTGACTTTGCATAAATTAGCCTCCTTTTTGTATAATCGAATTTGCAAATAAACTCCGCCGTTATAGTCGTTTATGAGCTTGTGAGCCTGGGCGAAAAAATATCCGTCGAAATACTTTTCATACTCACGCCCGTTCTCGGTATCCCTGGCGAGTTCCTCAACAACTTTCTTTGATAGTCTGCCGTCTCGTCTTTGAGGCTCGGGGTGTACGAGATTTTTTGAGGTGTTCCAACGCTTAAAAAATATAGGCTCTTTCGGATAATATTTTGCTATTCCAACGATTCCGCACTCGTCAAACTGCAACGGTTGTATTTTTTGAACGTATCCTTTGCCCCATATTTCCGCAAGCTGTTTCGGGGTAATGCCGCCGCTTATAGTTATGTGATGATGATAACGCCCCTTTTTTGTGCCCTTTTCTGTTGCTGTTATGTATTTCAACTCGGGTAAACCTTGCTTATTTCTGAAACGCTTTAACCTCCTTAAAAAATTTTGTAAATCGCGGGCGGCTTGCTCGTCGCTCTCGGGGTGACAACTGTTATCGTATGAAAGCTCGCATTTTATGTCGTCCGCTGTAAAATTTGCGTTCATAAGCCTAACAAGTTTGTTTTCCGCGTTTGTTTGATTCAATTTCTCTTGAACCTCGGTTGTCGGTTTTGCTTTTTTGTTTCTCTGCTTAGCTTTTTTGTAAGCGGGAAATAGATTAACTTCCAGGTAGTCCCCGCATTCGTAATATTTTTCTCTGTAAAGACAGCGCATTATATTTAAACCTCCATATTGTCCAAATAGAGGGGGAGAGGAGAGCAAAAGATAAAGAGAAAGTCACCTCTCCTCTCCCCCTGGTCTTATGTCTATGGAAACCGTGGAAAACTCTGCGGAGTTTACACACTGTTCCCACAGCCAACGCCCACCCCCTCACCTCTCCGACTTTCTCCCTTGATAAAAAATATAAATATTTTAAGGGAACGGGGGAACGGGTATTCCTTACTCTCTGCGTATTAAATTTACCCTCTCATGGTTGTTTAGTTATTATTCATTACGAGTCCGACAATGCGCCCGTTCGGACGCAAAAGTATTGACTTTACGCCGTCTTTGTGATACACTTATTAGGTAGTAAGGCAATCACAAAAGCGGGTTGCGGAGCGGTTATCGTGTGCAAGCGATAGCCGCTCTTTTCTTTTGCCCTGGTTTCAATCCTCCGAGCCTCCGTCGTCCCTGGCGGTGCGGTATGCCTCCGCTGTATCCTTTATGTTTTGCTTAATAACATAAGCAATGAGAGGGAGGAGGAGTATTAACATTTCTCCGCCGTATGCTTTATAGCCCCTCTCGGTGTATGCGGCGGCTTGTCCTATTTTAAATAGTAATAATGTTCCCGCTATAATGAGGCTCCGTTTGAGGAGGCGCAAACCCGCTCTTTTGAACCTATATATATTAATATGTAGAGAATAACCGCCCCGAGCGATTCTTAATACTTGTCCGTTCCGTATACGGCGAGCAGAGAGCCGCTCCGAGGGGCGTTTTGTTTTATAGAGTGTCATTGCCTGGGTTCCTCCTTAATTCGTTGATTGCTATTTCGAGAGCTCCTATCCTTTTCACTACGTCATATATGTATGACGTTTTACCGTTTTTTCGTCCCATAGGTATAGATATTAGTTTTATGAGTTCTTTTTGAATATCCTCGAGAATTTTAATAGCCTCGGCTTTGCTCATAATATCCGTGTTCATAGCTCTCGCTCCTTATTTCTTCCTATTAATAAATGAAAGCGCAACCAGGGTAACGCAAATAATGAGAGTAATAATAATTGCTGTATTCATTTCTTTTTTGCCTCCTGTTCAATTTTGTTTCGTTCGCATACCGAAACTCGGGCATATTGAGAATCTATATGTAACGTATCTCCATACCACAATGAATAAGCCCATTGCCCGAGCGCGTAAATTGCTTTTTGATATTCTTCATAGGTTCCGTTATAGTTTGCTTTGTGGACGTTCTTTAATAGCGTGAATAGCTTAACTTTGCCCTCCATAACCGAGCCTCCTTAAAATGTTATTTCTCTCAATTCGATTCCGCCCGCGTCTTTTAGTGTGTTGTAAATCCTGTGTAGGTCATGAACAAAATAATTGAGGCGGTCGAGAGTTGCTCCATCCTCTCCCGAAAAGCGTATTAGTTCCTCTCGTTCGTCGCGGGTGCAACAACGCGGTTTTGCTTTTATCGGCTCCCCGTCGTTAAGGCAAAGCCGCAAACAGTGAGTGAGCGTTTTCCCCGCTCTCCGTGCAAATACAATCTCCGTTCCGTAAGGCTTTCCGCTGAATATATATTCTTTCTGCCAATCGAACAGAGGAAAGCCGAGAGCGCGTTCAACCTTTTTAATAGTGTGTTCTTGCCTGGTGAGCTTGTCCCGCAATAGTTCCTCTTTTTCATTGAATAGCCTACAGGCTTTTTCGTGGAGTTCGCCTACCTCGTCGGCAAAGTTGTTCCGCTCGTTTAATACTTTCTTTAGGTCTGCGCGGAGCCGCTCATTTTCCTGGTCTATGGCTACGTTTTCTTTAAATAGCTTATTCGGCATAATATAGATTCCGTTTAAACCCTCAACCACAAAAGCAAAATCGCCCTCTATTAATTCGGGTTTTGCAAAAAATGAGTCGATAACTACGAGCCCGTCTTGCATTTGCTTTTTAATGTTCGCTCTGATTCTCTCCAACTCCTCCGCGCGAACGTGTCCGTTAAGTCTGAATATGATTCCTTTCATTATGTATCCTCCTTATATTTTTGTAAGTTCCACGCGAGCGGGTTCCACTATCGAAACGCTATTGCGGTTCTTGTCGAGGAGCTCCGCCGCTGTAAATATTTTGCCGTTAGCGGCTCTATAAATAATTGCCGACACACATTTATAATTGATTCCGTTACACGAAACGGGGGAACCGTCGAGTAGTGCTTGCTTTAATTCCTGGCTATCCATTATGTACCGCTTTCCTTTTTCGGTATTCTTTTAACCATTCCTCGTATTTCTCTTTCGTACCAGGAGCGGAAAAGAACCTTTCAACGGCTTTCAGCGTTTCCCGTGCAAGGTATCTCGCCTCGTGCGACGGTATCTCACTTATAACAACGGTGTTGCTCATATTGCCGCCTCCTCAAATACTCCGCCGTAATATGTCTCCGCCAACTCGGACAATTTATCATATTGTGGGGCGGTGTTCTTATGGTTCCGCTTTGCCGAAATAAGCTCGCTAACCGCTGAATAGAGGCTTGCTAACTCTGCCTCGGTATTTTTGAGCTGTCGTTCTGCCGCTTTTGCGGCTTTTAAATTATCCCGAGCCGCTCTCATTTCGTCATATTCCTTTGAGGTCATTTGAACGGCAACGGAAACGGCTTTCGCTTTGCCCGCTCCGCGTAGCTCATATAAGCGGTTGCGGGTTGCGTCCTGGGTTCTGCCGAGCTCGTCGGCAATCTCGCGAATGAGCTTTCGCTCTGCCTGGTAACTATGTAATAACTGCTCGTCCTCCTGGGTAGTCCAGGTTCCGAGCTTTGGCTCGTCCCTCTCGGGAATAAATTCATGTCCGCACTCGGGGCATTTTACAGGTTTCATTAATATTCCTCCTCATTATTAAATAGTGTAAGTTGACTGCTCGGGCGGTAATCTACTCCGATATAGTCTAATATTTCGCCCTCTCCGAGCTTGTTTATGTATGCGTCATAGTGTTTCGGGTGCGTGACAGCCATTTTTTGAAAGCGGTTCGGCATTGGTTCTAAATGAACGCCAAACATACAGCCCATGCAACCCGTTCGCGGCGCGCCTGTGACGTAATATTCCCCGCTCTCTTTTTGCTTTATGTCTCCATAGGCGGCGGAGTATGGCAAGTTGAATTCCTTAATGTACCTTAAAATGTCTTGCTCCGTCCAAAAGCTCAAAGGGTTGCTTTTCGGTCTTTCATTATCAAAGGCATTGCAACCATGAGTAAGCCAATCCGAATTACGTTGCCCGCTTTCCTCGGCGGTTGTTCCTATAATCGGCTTTTTCCCGCTCTGCCGCTCGAATTCGTATGCGGGTTCTTTTTTCATAACCTTGCAACACTCCTCCGACACTTTAAAGGGTGCGTCAATCAAGAATTTCCATTTTTCACAACAATACTTTGATTTTTTGCCGTCTTTTCCGAGCTTTGTTCCGTTGAGCTTATTCAACGCCCACTCCGAACCTTTTCGCGCCCAACGCACGGTATGAGCAATTTCCTTTGTTGGTACTGGGTATCCGTATTCCTCTATAACCTTTTTATAGGATATACGAGGCTTAATTTCTTTAACGTTTTCTATTGATAACGCAAACTCGACGTTTTCGGGATACTCTAAACCCGTATTGATGAATAACCCTTGAATTTCGGGAAATACATATCGGCAAAGGTGCAACAATACCGTTGAGTCTTTCCCGCCGCTGAATGAAATATAGACTTGTCCCTCATAATAAATAATCCACTCCACAATACGCGTAATGCTTTTATTTACTTTTGTAGTGAACGGGAGAGCTTGCATTGATTTAGCCCACTCGCCATTATGTACGGGTTCGTTTGCTTTTGTTAAATCGACACGAGCTCGGAATTCTGCGAGAGCTTGTCCGTGGAGTAGTTCAATCAATCCGCCGCCTCCTGTAACATTGCCTTGCATACTATAAGAGCCTCGTTATACCGCTCGTTCGTTATGCGCTGTTTTACGAGTCCGCCCTCTCGAGCCGCTTTTGTATAAAACCCGCTCGGCGTGTTAAGGATAAAACAACGTCCCGAGAGCTCGTCCCTCTCGTAAGAATTGTCATTTAAAACAAACTCGTTATCGCTTATGTAGTTTGTAAAACCTTGCGCCGTTCTGATGAATTTTTTCATTTTTGCACCGCCTCCGTCCACGGATTTTTATCGGCGCAATCAAATATAATAAGTTCAACGTCGCCGTCTCTGAAATCGTTGGATTTAATGACTCCAACAAGTTCGCGTTTTCCTTGTGTGTCAACATATCGCCATTTATCCCCGCAATATTCAGAATTTGAATTAAATACCCCGATTGGCGCGTCTCTTTGCATACTCCCCGTTGCGAATCCCAATTCCCGCGCCTTGCGCTCTGCCGCATAAAACGCGCCAAATGTGCCATTGCTGATGTATTTGTACGTCATAATAAAATCACTCCGTCTTATTATTTTTTTGGTGTAGTAAGGTAATCTCTGCCGTTATGCCGACACTTGCTCTTGCTCGAAAAGGTACGATATTTCCATATCTGGAAAATATATTCTTTGAATCTCCAAAGCCTCATATAGCCATAGTCTGTTAGGCTTTGTCAGCTTTTCCGAAACCGTAGCAATGTTAATTCCTAAAGCCTCGGCGAGCTTTGCTCTTGTAATACCCTTTCTCCTTAACTCTGCCTCTAAATTTCTATACATTACTTTCACCTCCTAAATTAATTCACGCGTTTGCGTTAACTTTAATCAGAGTATACACGCACGTGCGGTAATTGTCAAGCGTTTTTCTCTAATATTTTTGCTTGTGCGTGAATTTCTATTGTATTTATGCAAATACTATGATATTATGTATCAAACGGAGGTAATGTAATGAATATTGAGGAACAGTTAAAAGAGCATATATTGAGCCAATATAAGAGCATTCGCGAGTTTTGCATGAGAAACAATTTTCCATATTCAACGGTAGATAGCATCTTTAAACGAGGTATTCTCGGTAGTAGCGTTTCAATCATTATTAAAATTTGTGATAGGTTAAGTATTGACGTTGACGAGCTTATAAGCGGAAAAATTGTTGAGAAATCCTCTGTACTCAACCCCGAAATTACAGAACACGAAAAAAGAGTTATCTCCGCATACAGAAATAACCCCTCAATGCAAGGCGCAATAGACAAATTATTGAATATAGAAAATGGCTCAAACTGCGAGATAGCCTCCGATATGTGCGGGGTTTTAAAACAAGCGGACAATATCCGCTTACCTACAAAGTCAAAATAACTATTCCAATAATGCGCAATGGCGTTGTATTTATTTTTACAACGTACTATACATAATTTTATTTTAGGAGGTTTTATTATGAAGTGTCCGAAATGTGGTAGCGAAAACGTAACTGTACAGGCGGTAACGAATGTCAAAACAAAGCATAGGGGTTGTTTAGGTTGGTGCCTTTGGATTCTGCTCGCTTTATGTACTGCGGGTTTAATCCTTATTATCCCGCTAATAACAAATAGCAAAACAAAATCAAAGACTCACTCCGAGGCTGTTTGCCAACAATGCGGGAATCGTTGGAAAGTATAACGGCATAAAAAAATAAAGCCCGCTCCCTGGTTAAAGGAAACGGGCGGAGGAGGTGCAAACTTTGAACGCTGTCATTTATGCGCGTTATTCGCCTGGTCCCCAACAAACCGAGCAGAGTATTGAGGGACAAATACGCGAATGTCTGAATTATGCAAAAAAATTCGATATATCTATAGTCGGAACCTACGCGGACAGCGCACAAAGTGGGCACACTGATAAAAGGCTCGAATTTCAACGTATGCTCAAAGACAGTAAAAAGGGGCTGTTTGAGGCTGTTATAGTATGGAAAGTAAACCGTTTCGGGCGTAACCGTGAGGAGATTATCTATAACAAAATCAAGCTAAAGCGTAACGGCGTAAAGGTTCATTATGCCGCTGAAAACATACCCGACGGAAAAGACGGAATTTTACTTGAATGTTTTCTCGAGGGTATCGCCGAGTATCAATGGGAAACAATACGAGAGGACGTAATACGCGGTATGCGTGAGGGCGCGTTTCATTGTAAGTATAACGGCGCGGGGCTTGCTCTCGGCTATAAGATTGACAGCGAAAAGCATTACCAAATAGACATTGAGAAAGCCGATATTGTTAAACAGATTTTTGAAATGTACGACGGCGGCTCGACGGTTGCTCAAATAATAGATTTCCTTGACGCGCGCGACATTAAATCCGCAAAGGGTAATAGCTTTTCTCATACAGCTGTTTCTCGTATTCTTCAAAATCAACAATATATAGGCGTTTACCGTTGGCGTGACGTAACCGTACCCGACGGAATACCGAAAATTGTTGACGAGTCATTATTTGAAAGGGTACAAAAGAAGATGAACAAAAATAAAAAAGCCCCCGCACGTTCCAGGGGTGAGGTTGAATTCCTCTTAACTTCAAAATTGTTTTGCGGACATTGTAACGGCTCCATGATAGGAGACAGCGGAACGGGGAAAAGCGGGCGTAAATGGTATTATTATTCTTGTATCAATAAAAAGCGACGACAACACACTTGCAAAAAGAAAACAGTTAAAAAGGACGAGTTAGAGCGTTTAGTAGTCGAAAGAACCGTTAATTTTGTTTTGCAAAATGAGGTTATCGAGCATATAGCCGATTTAGTTATAGAGGCGCAAGCCGACGAGCTGAACGACAATACAATGCTTAGTTACTACGAGAGCCGTTTAAAAGAAACCGAAACGTCAATAAAAAATATTATGAAAGCAATCGAGCAAGGTATCATTACGGATACCACCCGCGAAAGGCTTATGCAATTAGAGGGGGAAAAGCGGGATTTCAACGCCGAGATAATAAAGGAACAAATAGCAAGCCCGACATTTGAACGCGAACAGGTTATTTATTTTCTCGAATCGTTTAAAGGCGGGGACATGGACGACAAAGACTACCAACGGCGTATTATTGATATGTTCGTAAATAAGATTGTTTTGTATGATGATAAGTTAATTATTACGTATAATTACAGCGGAACGCATAACGAGGTGTCAATAGACTTGATAGAGAAAGCCGCTGAAAATGCGGCTTTGAGCGGAGAGGCGAGGGGTTCGGATAAACTCCCGTCGCCTCCACCATTTTCGCTCACAACCGAACCCTTTTGGGGTTCAGTTGTGGGCGATTCTTCATTTTTAGGACTTCCCCACCGGGCGGTGAACATTCCATCATCCAGTGTGAGCAAATATGTAGGGAGCTTGTTGAGGAAAACCTCAATATGCTCCTTGTAAACCACGACCTTGTTCAGGTAGTGATTTATCAGCAGTTGCTTTTCCGGTAATTCGCCGAAAAGGAACTGTTCCCGTGCGGTTTTGTAGGCTGCACGGATTTTATTTTCATCAATCGTCGGATAATTCAGCTCAGCCTCTGCTTTCGCCAGCTCTGTTTCCAGCTGCTCCTGCTCTTTTTCCAGCTTGCCAAGCGTCAGCACAACATTTTTGCTTCCGGTTTCAGCCATTAATTGAATCAGATTATCTATTTTGCCTTGTACGGCTTGCAGCTTTTTTTGAATCACTTCAATTTTCTGAATGCCGTTTTCATTGTTGCGAGCGCAAAACTCCTGATATTCCGCTATAATGTTATTCAGGGTTTCATCATTGAAAATCACTCTGGCAAGCTCTTTCATCACAAAGTTTTCCAGCTTGTCACGACTGATTTCTTTGTTCTTGCAGTCAATACGACCTTTGAGATGACTGCCGCCGCAGCGATAAGTCACATATAAAGTCTTGTTGCGTCCGGCGTGCTTACGATTTCCGGTCATAGCTGAACCGCACTCGCCGCAATATACCTTTCCGGCAAGCAAATAAACCTCTTTTGCATTTATAGGAGTAGCCCTGCGGCGGGATGCAATAATTCTTGTGACAGCATCAAAGGTATTTTCATCTACAATCGGTTCAATGGCTCCGGGAATGCGAATGATCTCTTCCTCATCTTTTCTGTAGTGATTGTTGCGCTTGCCGGTGCAATCTTTCCCCTGACTGCGATTAAAAACAAATACACCCTTATACTTTTCATTACGCAGAATTTCATGAATAGAATTCTTTCCAAACAGTTTACCTTTGCGTGTACGGTAACCCATTTCATTTAACTGTTGGATAATTCTTGTATATCCAACACCGTTGGAAACCTGCTCAAATATAAAGCGAACCGCAGGGGCTTCGTCCTCGTTAATGATATATTTTCGTGTTTGCGTATCAATCGCTAAACCGAAAGGTGCAACCCCGCCAGTGGCAAGTCCCTGCAGTGCGGATTCCTTCATTCCCTTCATCACTTCTCTGGAAAGGTTTTTGGAATAGTATTCACCCATACCCTCCAAAACGCTTTCCATGATGATGCCCTCCGGGCTGTCGTCCAGTTGTTCAATAACCGAGACAAGGCTAATGCCATGCTTTTTCAGCTCGTGCCGGTAATGTGCAGAATCATACCGGTTACGTGAAAATCGGTCGAGCTTATGGACGATAACAAAGTCAAATTCCTCATTTTTAGCATCATCAATCATATGAAGAAATTCCGGTCGGTCATCCGTGGTGGCCGATTTTGCTCTGTCGATATATTCCGTTACAATGATTGCGCCCAGTTTTGAACAGTATTCGTGCATTGCCCGTAGCTGAGCATCAATACTTTCGTCTCGCTGATTATCACTGGAAAAGCGTGCGTAAAGCACAACTTTTGGCGTTCTCCCTCTTCTTGCCATAGATTCGATTGGTGTCATTATGCTACCTCCTTATTTTCATTTATGATTCTTGATACCATTTCACAAAGAATATTTTCCACAGGCTTTTGGTCGGCGTCTGAACCGTCCTGTACTTCCCTATGGGTAAAATCCTCTTTTAAAAGCTCTTCGCGGGTAATGGCGACTTTTTCTATTATAAAAAGCATACAGTACCTCCATTTTAATAAGAAACCGGCAGCCTTGCAAATTTGCAAAGCTGCCGGAATGTTTATTTTTATACGGTTGTTTACCGTGCATCATGGTCACGCATTTTCTTGCGATACCATTCCTCACACATTTTCACAATGGTTTCTTCCATCTGCTCTGCGGTATAATCCTTCGGGAAGAAATCACGTACGCGCTCCACTGGGATTTTCAGTTTTTCTTTCTGATTGGCTTTTTCTTCGGTGAGAATAGCAAAGATGACATCCATGTTCAGATGTCCCTCCTGACTGAGCCGTTTAAGCCTCTGCGCTTGGGAAAGCGAAGGAGTACAATCTTCGCTTTCCATGGTATCCAGCAGATCTCGTTGCTCCTGTTCGGCAAGGTATGAAATCTCAACAGCGGGGGTAAAGGCAATTCTGCTGTCGTCCACTTTTTCAAGAATCTGTGGAATGAGATTGGTTAGGCGGATATAACGCTGAATCTGTCTACCGCTTTCGGTATCTGAAATATCCTCACGGGACTTGTGGCCAACTTGTCCACAAGTAATACCCTGATGATTAAGTGCATCCATTTTCAATTTGTAGGTAAAAGCCTTTTCACTCGGCAGAATGTGTTCTCGGTGCAAATTGCTGTCTACCAGTGCAATGGCGGCGGCATCACGGTCGAGGGCATAAATTAAGGCAGGGACTTCTGTAATCCCTGCCTTTTCTGCTGCGTGTAATCTCCTGTGACCGGAGATTACTTCATATTCATCTGTAGTATTTTCTAATGGTCGCACAATCAGCGGCGTTAAAATACCGTTTTCTCGGATGCTGTCCGCAAGTGTTTCCATTTCTTCATCGTCCCGCACCTTGTACGGATGAACGTCAAAGGGATGCAGTTTTTCAAGCGGGATTTTTGCCGCCTTGGCTTTTGTCTTGGTGGTGTTTTGTGCATTCATAATTTATCGACTCCTATCTCTTTCTTTGTTTCGAGCGGTAATTTCCATTTCCCGCTCAGTTTTCAATAATTCCTGTAATCGTGGATAACGCTCTGCAATACTGTTAGCTGTGCGAAGTTGTTTTCGTAAAGGCTCCATTTTTGCAGATAACTCCTTACATTTCTCTTTTAATTCAGCTTCCGTTTCCGGCAGCCTGCACCGGCGTATCTGATTGCGGTAATGCTGCCGTTCCTGTTCCAAGGCGTGAATTTGATCAGAAACACCGCCCAAAAATACAGAAAGCTCCTCAGCCGAATGAATGTGATTATCGGCGAGAAGCAGGTATTCTTTCTGTATTTGGTCAAGCTTTGTGAGTTCCATTCGGATTGATGGAGAAAGTGGCTGTCGGCGCTGATCACGGGCAATTTCATCTTTGGCAAGATTCAGCAGCTGCAGGATGAGGTAAAATACAAGATCCATTAGTACAACAGCAGTATCGTGAGAATGTGCGATCTCGTAGTCCAACTCCCGTTCCAGCTTTAAAAGCGGATATTCTTTCGGCTTGTACTGAGGATGTGCGTTTTGAATCTGAAAGAAATACAAATCCTCATAATGCTCATCAAAGCGTGCCTCGATGACATCTCTGGTATATCCGATACTGTCAAGCCGGATTAGTCGCTTCCAGTCTTTTGCCTTGACGGTCAAATGCTGATAGCGATCGTCTGTACGGTCAAGCTGATAACCTAATGCCTTCAGGCGATAAATCATATCATCGTATTTTCTGGAATACTTTAATACTTCCTCAATATCCGCCTTCAAAATATCCCGGTGTGTCATACCGCCGCTTTTGTGAATCCAATATTCTTTTTTGTTTCCGCCGTAAAAGCTGGAATGCTCCAATACGGATTTTCCATGCTCCCGGCAGATTTCATCGGATATCTCACGCAGACGGTGATGATCGGAAATATGGTTTTCAAATTTCTGTCCGGTTTTAAAGGATACGGAGTTTACGACCATGTGATTGTGTAGATTATCCGTATTCAAATGAGTGGTAATTACGACCTCATAATCATTGCCCCACATGCGGCGGGCGGTCTCCATACCAATTTCATGTGCTTCCTCCGGCGTAACCTCACCTGATGCAAAGCTTTGAAATCCATGATATGCCACATTGCCGCCGAGCTTTCCAAATCGCCGTTTGGTTGTCATCATACTTTCGTACGCTCTTTGCTTCGGGCAGTTAATTGCGGACACATACATCTTTTTGTCGGTCTTATCATCGTTTTCAGCATATTCCAGCGTTCTGGCAAGATCGTCGTCCAGATACATATTATCGGTGGTTTTATCCGGGTTGCGTGCGTATTCAATTACATCTATAAGCGCACCTTTTACAGGCCAGAATCCGGTGGTGGCCACGTCACATCACCGCCCATTTCTTTTGCAATTTCGCCAGTTCGCTGTTTGCCCGGTGTAAGCAGTTCTGAATGTATTTCATCAAACAACTGCAAAACCGCTTTTTCTGTTACCGGCGAGAGCTCTGTATTTAGCAGTTCACCCAGCCTTCTGTTGAAATCATAAAAGACGCCCGGCAGCACCGTTCTTGGTGCGTAGCCGAGCGCCCTTTTGCGTATATATTCGGAAAGTGACAAGCAGCATTTCTTAGCAAGCTGTTCAATCTTCTTTTTTTCCTGCGGTGTTACCCGGAGTTCAATCCGCTCCGGTTTTTCTTTGAAATTCCTATTGATATAGAACCTTCTTTCTGTTAGGGGGATTGGGGGACGAAGTCCCTCAAAGAACGAATCGGCAAAGCTGCCGATTCTGAGCCGGAACTTGCCGTACAAGTTCCCTGCTTGTTACAGTATGAGACATACCATTTGCAGCAAATAAATGCCATTCTCGGTATGCCTCATTCGTTCTCTTTTCTATCTTCGGTTCACTTCTTTTGATCTGTGTTTTTTCGGTGTTGTAGCGGCATCGCTTTGATGCCACCATACTTTTTTATCGCCTGAAAGTGGCATCACAGTTATGCCGTCAGCCGCCGAGAAAGTCGTCAAGGGAATCCAGCAGCGCATTTTCATCTTCCGTGAGCGTGGGCGGTTGTTCTTCCTGCAACGGCTGTATCATTGAAACATTTTGAAAGCACTCCCGGATTGTCTGCCATACAATATCTGCAATGGAGGAATTGACCGGCTCAAAATAGGAATTGATTGCTGCAATTACCGCTTTATTTCTTGAGCCATCAGAGCCTTGCAAATACTCCCACGCTTTCCGGTCTGCTTCATTTTCCATGTTGAAGCGGATGCTGATACGCTTCGGTTTCATAATTTACCACCGTTGCGGAGCAGTTTCATTTCAAGCATTCTCTCATAACCCTTGGCAGTAGCACAGATGTCGTCGATGATCGTAACCCGACTTCCGTCAAAACTGCCGAAATTGCGGATAAGGCAGCCACCGCCGCCGACTATATACAGCTTCATCAGCTTCGGGTCATAACCATGTTCACGAAGTCTAAGGAATATGCCGCCCACATATTCTCTTGCCGTATCTGTGATGGTTTTAAGATAGGCTTCATCAATGTCCGCTGTTCCGAAACGAAGTACCCGTGTGACAGTCGTTTCCGGCGGTTCCGTGTGATAAATGCGCATCAGATTTTCACGGATTTGAAGCATACATTGATGAGTTCCGAATTTCTCGGTATAGCATCTTCGCGGATCTGGCTTTTTGTCGTTGACATACATCACATTCATAGTGCCGTTGCCAATATCGCAGAGCATATTCACACCTGTGAAATCGCCGAGATTGTTGATAATTGCCGCAAAGCCCTGCGGGTAGACATCCACGTCGAGAATATGGATGTGATAATCCTTACCCCTGAAGGTGTAATCCACTATATCATTCTGGAGCAGATAATTCTTGAAGTCGTCCTTTTGTTCGCTCACCCAAGTTAACGGCAGTCCTGCGGCGATAAACACATCAGCTGAATATATTTTGCAGATATTTAGCTCCCGTGCAATTGCCGCAAGGGTCAGCACATAGTAGTCTTCATCCAGCATCTTATCTGCCGAAAACTCCTTATGGCCTTCTCCGATCAAATAATACTTATCGTTCCAGACAAGTAAGTTTTCCTTGAATACCGGTTCCTTGTCAGAAGCGATTATGCCTGTGCCAAAGCAGCAATTTGCCGTCTTGATGTTGCCGTAACCGTGGTCAATGCCGATGATTATTGTATTGCCCAAGTTTTTCATTTTGTTTCTTCCTTTCATTTTTTGATTTTGTGTACTTGATAATTTCCGCATACAGCTTTTTTTCAGCTGGTAAAACCGCTTCTTTGAAATATTTGCAGTAGATACCTGTAACCGATATAAGCTGAATGCAGGGATGAGTCTCACCATCATCAAGCAACAAACAGTTGCCTTCATCACAGTTACAGCATAGCCTTTTCACAAGCTCATTTACCCGATCAATCTGTGATTCGTTGATTCTGAGTACCATGATTTTTCTCCTTCCTTTATAAAATCTACTGCTCCCGGCACTAAAGTGTGGGAGCAGTATTCATATTGAAATATTTACAATTTTATGGTATAATACTATAAATAGGACGGTGAACGGTATGCAGGTAAAGTATATCATCAGAGAGTTGTCAGCACTGGCAATTTTGCGGAATGCAAAAGAGACGGACGATGGCAGCTATAATTTCATACTTAATGAAGATGCCACAAAAAAGTGTATTTCTCATTCTGCGCCGCAGACCCAGGATGACTGTGCGTTGTTCTTCCAGACAATGTGCGTCCTGCACGGCGACGATTTCAAATTACCACTTGGCGTGGAAACAATTCCGGATCTGGCGGACATTCTTTTCTATGTGGATTTCTCCGGCATCTTTGACCGCAAAGCCGTACAGAAAAAATATATTGACCGACAAAAGCAGGCAGAAGCCATGTTTCGCCCGGAGGGGATTACGCTTGATTTTGGGAAAGGCGCCTATCGTTATGTTGCCTTTGAGCGCTCCGGCAGCATGAGCCGCAATTCCCGGCTTTCCTTTATCCGCGAGGATTTTTATGAGCCTGTACGAAAGCGCATTATGCTTAATATGAATATCGGCTTGTGCCAATTAAGCAAGCTGTATGCCTACAACGGATTGATGCTGACAAGTGGATTCCGATTTGAAGATACTGACATATGGGACGACAAACGCATTGTCGTGGTTGACAATCCCATCACACCCGTATACGAAGCCAATATCATTACCGTAAAAGATGATGGCAGCGACAATGCCGAGCGTAAATACAGCCGAGTTTCGGAAACCGCCGATATTGAAGTAACCGAGTTTGACGGTGAGGGGTTGATTTCAACCGAGCTTTCCAATCAAATAGATATCGCTTACTGCGACAAACATATTCATCACTCTTTTCAGATTCGTATGCCGTATATCAAGGGCGTGGTTCATGAGGTGGATTTCAAAGCACTTTTTTTCGAACTCGATGTACCGTATATCATTGATATCTGGGACAAGAAGCACCCGGTCAATGAAGTTGATGTCATTCTTACAAAAAGCATGTTCAAGGGTTTCGGCTGGATGACAGAAAACGGCCTGTCTTTTTCCCAATATCTTGACCGCTGCAAAAAATATCGCCATGCGCTGTATATCTCTGGCTTCGGGCAGGCAGAAGCAGACGAATATACGGAGCTGAACTATCAGTTTCTTACAACCGCTGCGCTTAAATCCGATGAGTTTCGCCCGGCGGATTTGCCGCTTGGCTGGGATCACAGTCCCGAGTCAGACAGCCGCCATTGGATCACAAAAGTAACCGAAACCGCTTTCTATAACATTACTGCCAATTTAGAAAAGCGGATACAGTATTTTACCGATGAAGTTAAAAAAGAAAACACTTCAAAACGGGATATGGCACTTGTGAAAATCATCACAAAAAACCCACTGTTTATTGCTGAACCGATTTACGCAAAGGAGCTTGACAGCCGGGCGCAAACGCTTTTGAAGCAATATTCGCTTGGACGGCTGCTCATTTCCGGAGATAACCGCTATCTGTCGGGTGACTTGATGCGGTTTATCAAAATGCTTGTCAAAACCGTTTCCGATACGGACGATCAATATATGGGCGTTGTCGTGAGGCTTGAAAACGAATGCTATAACAGTACAACCGCCTACGCGCCGGGAGCCGTTTATACCGAAAACGACCGTTACACCCTGCTGCGCAATCCGCATATTGCCCGTAATGAAGAAGCCGCCGTTTTGCCGCCGGATTTCATCGGTCCGCTGCGACAAAGGTACCTTTCACACCTGAATTATGTCATTATGGTGGATTCCCGCACGCTGATTCCGGAACGCCTGGGCGGTGCGGACTTTGACGGCGATATGATCAAAACCATCTCCGATCCGCTGCTGAATGCCTGTATTGCCCGGAATTATCGTGACAACGATTACGATCCGTTCAACTACCGCAGCAGCATTCCGCTTTTGAAGATTCCGTCGGCCACGACGCTCATTCGTGACGCAAACGATTGGCAAGCACGCTTTGAAACAGTCCGCAGCACCTTTTCTACACGCATCGGGCAAATCTGCAATGCGGCGTTTGACCGCAGCATCGTCGCATACGATGAAAATTCCTCCGATGAGGAGCGGGAGCGTTTGCGGGAAGACACAGAAATGCTTGAAATTCTCACCGGGCTTGAAATTGATTCCGTGAAAAGCGGGATTAAGCCGGATTTGTCCGACTATCTGAATCACAAGCCGGTCAGCCGTAGTCCGTTTCTCAAGTACAAGGCGATTGTCGGTGATGATGAAAACAGAGAGTGGTATGAGCTGACAAAAAAAGAACAATTGGATAAGTTTTTTAACAGCATAGATTGGGACACCGTAAGCTCCAATGTAGAAAAGCTGCCGTATCTTGCAAAGATGTTGGAAGAACATACGCCGAAAATCAAGGCTAAACCGGCAAAAGATTCTGAGCTGTTTTTATTTGCGGCAAAGCCCGGCTGGCAGGACAATTTATCAGCGGAGAGTGTGGAATATATGCGGACGCTCATTGAGGACTATGAAGAAGTGTTAAAACGTATCCGAATCAGCCGGATCGAGCACAAAAGCATGACCCGCCACAGCGATATTGAACGGATTCTGTATGCACGCGGACAGGAAAATACTTTTACAGCGGATGAGCTTTACGGTGTGCTGAACGACTGTCCGGCGGAGCATGTGGCAAGATACCGGCGTAATCTGACCGTGCAAAAGTGGCATCTGATGAACCAAAAGCAGCGGGAGGATTTTTTGTTTACGGTGCTCCCGTATAATATAGATGAAAAATATACGGAACTGTTTGCCGATTTCCGTTTCGGCGGGTGTCGTGTACTCGGTGATATTCTCTGCGACCTTGACGATATGTACAAAGCGGAGGAATCCCGTAAATACGCACTTCACCGCAAGGGTGACAGCACCACACTTAAATATATGATGACCGTTTATGAAAACGTCGGAAAAGATTATAAGGAACTGATTGCCAAACGGTGCAGGCAGTATATCAATCTGAAAATCAATCCGGATGAAGCACTGCGGTGTGCTGTTGCACTTGGCAAGCGAAGCTTCGCATTTGAGGTACTGCTTGACCGCATTGAGCCTAATGCTGTGAAAGGACGGTGACAACTATGCTGAATGAAATCGAAAAATTCAATGCTTACACCGGCATTGTTAATTACCGTTCTGAAAACAAATATGACAGTACCTATCTCGGCAGGTTTACCTATGACATGCTCATGAAGTTTGAAGGTCTGTCCCGTGTGCTGACGATTATTACACGGGGTTATATGTGGCAGACTGGCACAGGACTGCAGATTGACCTTGCCCGCCGTGCGCTTTGTGCTTGGTGCAGTATTCCGGACGCCAAAAAAGCCCTTCCGAAAAAGGAAGGGCAAAGTCAAACGGATTTTAAAGAACTGCATGGCGAATTCCCCGAGCTTGTGGATGCAAACGGCAGCGGCTGGTTTTATCGACATGTACATGAAATCGTGGCCTTTGTCCAGCAGAACCCGGACAAGGTGATGAAAAGTGCTGCTGCCAACTGCGAACGATTGTCCATTGGGTTTGATGCCGCTTGGCGAAAGAAGATCATGCAGTTTCAGGTGCCGCTGTTCTCCGCCAATACAAAAGGCGCGTGGGTGCTGCGGTTTGATGATGTTTTATCCGATGCACTGGAACAAGGCGCATTAAAGAACAATGAAACACCGTTATTGCCTGAAATACTGCAAAAGTTGTCCGCTGTCACGCCAAAAGGTGTGCCGGAATCGGTGCTGCCAACACTTGTACAGTATTATCTTGCGAGCAAGCCAGAAAATTACGATTGGGTAGTGCTGCCGGTGGCCAACTTTGATGCCTATTTCGGAACAACATCTTTCAGCCGCAAATGGCTTGGCAGTATACACGAGGATGTTATAGTGCGTGAAAATGGTTTTGGCGTATGCAGATATAAAATATTTTTGTAATCCGCCCAATGAGAAATCTATTTCTGACACTTTATAGTCGAAAGGTAGGTGAGAGAATGAAAGCGAATATTATTGAAAGCTACATTGAAAAGGTATACGGTTATGCTGTCAACCGCACATATTCACGGGAAGAAGCCGACGAGCTGGCACAGGAAATATTATTTACAGCGGTGCGAGAGCTGCCAAAGCTGAAGGATGACAGCAAATTTGAACCATGGTTTTGGGGTGTTGCGGGCAATGTAACAAAAACATTTCAGCGTTATATGGGAAAACAGCGCGCGATGTATTCCTATGATACACTTGAAGTAATACCTTACGAAGATGAATACGGTGATGAAAACGAAGAGTTATACGATTCGCTGAAAACAAAAATTGCTATGCTTTCAGCGATATATCGTGATATTGTCATTCTCTACTATTATGACAACCTTTCAACAAAACAAATTTCCGAAAAGCTTAATATTTCGGAAGGCACTATCACATGGCGTCTTTCGGAGGCTCGGAAGAAACTAAAAAAGGAGTGTACAGAAATGAACGAAACAGCATTGCGACCTGTAAATCTTCAAATTCGAATTAACGGCGATGGTAATTACAAAGATCCAATAAGCCCATTTCCATATGTGTATATCAACGATGCTTTATCCCAAAACATTCTCTATTACTGCTATGAAATGCCCAAAACGGTTGAAGAGCTTGCAAAGCTGTGCGGTGTTCCGGCTTATTATATTGAGGATTGTTTGAAAAATCTAATATACCGTGAAGCGATGTCTGAAACGTCAAAGGGTAAATACAGAACACAATTCATTATCTATTCTGATAAAGTAAACGAATACAACGAAAAGGCAAAATGCGTTTTTACACCGGTTATTGAATCCTTTGTTTCATCGATAAAAGCACTTAATAACGATATAAACGATCTTGGAATATACACCGCCAGAAAACCAAATGAAGAATTGATGTATCTATACGGTATTATGGCTCTTGAGTATTTAAGCGAAAAGTATAACCCAGTTCGGTGGATTGAACGCCCGGTGAGATATGACGGCTGCCGCTGGAGTTATTACGCGCATCTGATGACCGGTAATAAGTATCCAGTTCGCGGACTTGGTCGCGAGGAATCATCGAACAGAGGCAGCAGGGGCTCATACAAACATATATCCTATCATTTCGGCGGATTTGCCTATCGCCGAATGATGTTTGATGCAGAATTGCTTTTTTCTGGGCTTGATCTTTTCATTCACCAAATCTTGGGTTTAGAAGAGGAGTCAGCAGAAAAGCCCTACATATTCGCAGTTAGTGGAAACCGCGCTTTACTGTCCCGAATAGATACCGAATATCATAACCCGTACTATACCAGACGTGTCGATGAGATCATGAAAGTCAATCATGATACATTAGGAAATATCATTGAGTTTTCCAATGAAACATGGAACCAAAAAAAATTTTTTGATGATGAGTTTCCTTATATTGAAATTTCCAATATTAAATTAAAAGAAAATTCATATAGCTTATCAATGATTTCGAAAAATGCAGCTCCAAGCCGCGCAAAGATGATTGTTCGTAATGGTGACATTCTTGTATCTACGACACGCCCACACCGCGGTGCAATTGCAACTGCCACCTGCGATAAAAACGGTATACAAATTGCTTCAACTGGCTTTTGTATATTGCGTAAGTTAAAGAGGAAGGATGTTTCAAGAGAGTACCTACAATGGATTTTATTGAATGATTACATTCTTCAACAGATGTTGCAAAGAAGTAGTGGTGGCAACTATCCTGAGATAGTACCGGACGAGCTAAAAAAAGTAATTATTCCTATTCCTTCAGAAAAAATTCAAGCTCAAATTTGCCACGAAGCGAACAGAAGAAAGCAGTATGCGGACGAACTTCGGCAAAAGGCTGAACAGGAATGGGCCACGGCAAAAGCTCAGTTTGAGAAAGAATTACTTAAGGGGTGATAAAATATGCCCAATTCAATTTATGGGATTATAGAAAACTGCTACAATAGCTTTTATGTCTTTAGGGGATACGCACCCTCATCATTGCTAATTAAGTATTCGGAGCCCTACAATGCCTATCAAAGGAAACCAGAAGATGCCCACGTTGAAGACATTGCAAATTTTATCCTTGACGGTCAATTCGTTTATACTCCGGAAATTGTATTAGCATACTCAATTAACGATTGGTTTGACAGCGCAATCAATCCCGTATTCTACGGTGGAATGATACATAGCGGCAGTATTAGCCCGTTGGATTTTTTAACTTTCGATAATACAATCCGAGATATGTTGCCATCCAGAACAAGAGTCATCCTGAAAGACAAGGAAAAGGTTTCATTTACTCGAATTATTAGCGGCATTGCTGATATATCAATGGCAAAATGCACCCTTCCGGATTCGCAAATAAAACCGTTTAGGAGAATTGATGGCAATCACAGGTTGGACGCAATGAAGTTACTTGAAAACAAAAAAGCTGAGTATGACGTTCCATTTTGTATTATTCTTCTAACTAATGATTACTATAACAATAATTTTGATGCAGTAAAAACGGCACGCGCAGAAATGGAGATATTTCACAACATCAACTCAAAAGCTAAACCTTTAAGCCATATTGAGCAGTATCGAGGCTTGTTCAATCTCTTCTCAGTGCCAGAGTTAAGAAAATTTGGAGAGGAATTTAGCCTAACAAAAGCATATCTCGAGAAACATAATAATTTAAGATTTGTCAACATCTCGGAATTCCTCGAGGATAAGGAGGATATTGTTCTTTATTGCATAAAATTTTTCCTTGATAGGGGTGCCACCGTTACAGAGGATGATATTGCCGATGTCCTAAGTATGCTGGAACATACATATTTTGCTGATAATGAACTTATTAAGCATTGTAAGAACCGCTTCGCCCTTGTTCCCTATGTGTTTTACTGTTTTGAAGGCGGCAAACAAAAAAGTCCAAAATTGGCCGCTTATAATACATGGTTTGTAAAAAACAAGTTATACAACGTCAAGGATTTTGACCCGGCAAGCATGATTGATGTTTTCAATAGCATCTATGATTTACGTAAAAAGCAAATATTCGTTGCCATGCCATTCAAGCCTGAACTTGACTTTGTGTTTGAAGCTATATGTGAATCTGTTAAAAAGATTAACCGTGAAAATGATACTGACCTGCTTGCGCCGATACGAATTGATAAACAGATTGTCGGTTTCTCTTATGATATCGTCAATGAAATGCTTGATAAAATACAGGATGCAGGACTACTTATTGCAGACTTAACTGAGCAAAATGCAAATGTGTATTATGAGGCCGGCTTTGCGCAGGGCTTACTTCGGGCAAAACTTGGAAATACGGCAGAAATTTTGTATCTGATTAGCAATCCTACCGATCCTGATCATCCATATGACCCTGCAAAATTTGATGTTGATCACTATAAAATAATTGGCTATAAAAATATCGGCAATGGCGTCGCAGAACTAAGAGCCAATCTTGAAATTGAACTTAAAGCCTTCTACTGTATATGAACTATATTTGAAAGGAAAGCGAAAAATGTCTATGTGGTTATGCCGCGCCGGGCGCTACGGCGAGTATGAAAATAAATTTCTCGAAGAGAATCGCATCTACTGCACTTGGAACAATCTACCGGAAGCAATCACGAAGTTTCCGACGAAGCATGATTTGCAACAGTATTTTGTAGATAATGATCCTGACACGAAAGTCAAGACAGCCATGAACTGGGCAAGCCAAGTGTGGCCCTTCGGGAATGAGATGAAGAAGGGCGAGATCGTTGTTCTTCCCAGCAAAATAAATCCAGTTATTCATTTTGGAAAGATTTTGGGAGACTACGAATACTTGCCTGACAACGAGAATCCATATTACCACTCCAGAAAAGTAGAATGGATCTCGCTTAATATTCCGCGCACTAAATTTGAGCAAGATATTCTTTTCTCGTTTGGTGCGTTCATGACCATTTGTAGAATCAAACAGGAAGATCGAATTATGACTGTTGTAAAGGCTTTTCAACATGGTAAAAAAGCTGCCGTTACAATACCAGAGCTGCCTACTGAAAATGAACCTGAAAATCGCGATATAGAAATGGATGCCATCGAAGATATTTCAAACTTGATGATTCGGAAAACGAAAGGTCATGGACTTGCTCAAATAATCGATGGAATTCTGCGTGCGAAAGGTTTTACTACTTACATTAGCCCTGCTGGGCCTGATAAGGGCGTAGATATTCTCGCATCTTCCGGCGTTTTGGGATTTGGCGGTCAAAAAATATGTGTTCAGGTAAAATCTTCTGATACACCAATTGATCGTATTGTACTCGATCAACTCGGGGGAGTAATGAAGAATTTTAACGCCGATTACGGTTTGCTTGTTTCATGGAGTGGCTTTAAAACATCTGTTATTAATGAAACGGCAAAACAGTTTTTTGATATTCGCCTGTGGACGCACAAAGAAATAATAGAGGAGTTTTTAAAATACTATGATGTTATGGGTGACGATATTAAGGAACTAATTCCGCTTAAGAAGATATGGGTTGTTAACTCGATTGATGAATAACGCATAAAAATAAATGGCAACTTGAATAGTTAACAAGTTGCCACTTGGCGTTATATGATTATTAAATCACTATATGTCATTTCCATTGCCCTGTTTCGAATATTGTTCATCCGTTGCACCCAAACCATCTGATCGGCGGCTTTCAACTGTTCAGTTGCACCTTCTTTTTTCGCCATCTGTTTCACTAGCTGAGAAAACATCGTCTCAGCTTCGTTGTTCAGGTCGGTAAGATAATCATTCAGTTTACCGCTGGTCAGAAGATCAGTATACCATCCTTGATCCGAATGATTTCTTCGTCTGTCTTGTTATGGTGATTGTTGCGTGTACCCTTGTAGTTCTTGGAGGCACTCCGGTTAAAAACATAGACGCCTTTGTATTTTTCATTGCGTAAAATCTCGTGCGCTGTTTTTACCGAACGGTTTTCCAAGGCGTGTTTTGAAGCCTTCTCGGTTCAGCGTTGCCAGAATCTCATTGTATCCGATCCCGGTCAGCACGCTGTCGTAGATTTTCCTCACCGCAACCGCTTCGTGTTCATTGATTTCATAGTGCTTGGTTTCGCCGTTGACGTCATAGCCATACGGCGGCCGGCCGCCGACCGCCTGACATTTAATAGCCGATTCCCTCATTCCTTTCATCACCTCGCGGGCAAGATTTTTAGAGTAATATTCGCTCATGCCCTCCAGCACAGATTCCAGAATAATGCTCTCCGGGCTGTCATCCATCTGCTCGAGCACCGAAATTAATGTGACACCGTTCTTCTTCAGCTCTCGTTTATAATAGGCGCTGTCGTAGCGGTTACGGCTGAATCGGTCGAGCTTGTGGACAATGACAAGACCAAATTTCTGCTGCTTGGCATCCATAATCATTTGCAAAAATTGCGGACGATCATCGGTGGTTGCGCTTTTTGCACGGTCCAGATACTCGTCAATCAGCACAACATGATTCCGCTCACAGTATTCCTTGATCGCACGAACCTGCGCTTCAATGGATTCCTCACGCTGATTGTCGGAGGAAAACCTCGCGTATAAAACCGCTTTGGGTACGATTCCTCTGGCTCTCATATTTTCAATAACGGTCATTTTATCCTCTCTTTCTGCCGAGATATCGGCGTTTTATAATATCATCCAGCACCTTCGCAACGCCCTTGTCAATGGTTGTGCTTGATGTTGGTTTTAATATTTTCGCTTTTATCTCAACCTGTTTTCCTTTGTAAAGGTCACATAATTCTTTGCGTCCAATCATGATTTTGGCTGCTTTCAGTTCCATTTTTCCTCCTTTATCAACACAACAGTATATCAAAACAAACGGCTAAGTCCAGAGAAATACGAATATTTTAATTATAATTTTCAATGAATATCTCCTTCATATCAAGCATCCCGTTGTATTTTCTGACTTTGTCAAATGCGGTTTGCTCTAAAATATTGATGTCCCCGCGGTCATAACTCAGATAATTTGTGAGCGCCTCAGTAAGCATTGCAAGAGCAACCGATTGCTTGAAAAGTACCTTTGAGGTCCGTCGTTCGCTTAAAGTTACAGCATGGTCAATCGCATTTTGAAGATGAACCGGGATGATGGTCTTTGAGTTTTCCAGCGATAGATACTCGCAGTAAAACCGGATTGCCTGTTCCACGAACTCATTTTTCGAGCGGCAATCGGCAGCAATAAGATTGCTTGATATCATTTCATCCACTTCTGTGGGCAGCAAATAGCTGAATTTTTGTTTTGGCATAAAGTTTATCCTTTCTGTTCAAGGTGGTGGTTTTGGAAGACTGAGAAATGGCTGTAATGCTGTATTTTTCGTATACCTGTTGCCATATACCGCCACCGCAATCCTAAAACCACTACCGTTTCTGAAATCCCCGAACGGCACTGCCGGTCGGCGTAAAAAGAAGTGCGGGCGAATAAGCGCCAGCACTTCTTTTTCCTGCTTCTGATTATTCGGGCTACATACTCTGTGTATAATCCTCGTTTTGCTGAGTCTCCTCGACGTTACCACGGATACCGTGTGCCTCACGCTTCTCCTGAATAGCCGATTTGATCTTACGGTCAACACCGAACGCCTTTTTATGCTTACTCCTGTAGCTGTCATAAATGATTTTTGAAAGCTGATTCAGCAAGGATATGACACTCGTTGCAGCCGAAACAGGATTTTCAGTTTTCTGTATTGACAGTGCCGCACCAATAATCTGATTTCTGATGCTGTGAAATTCCTTTTGCTTTTCAATGGCCGGCAACTCATCCGGATTCAATTGATAGCTCTTTATAATTTCCTCCTGTACCTCACACCACCCACGGTAAAGCTCTGAGACATTTTTATCCTTTGCGATAAGTGAAAATATTTCATCCACACTCTTTTTAACGGTCGGTTTGAGATACCCATAAACTTTCTTTCCCTTAACTTTTTGGAGCTCCAGAGCAAGCTGTATCAGCAAAGTTTCCATCTGAGGATCGGAACAACCGGAACGCTTGACAAGCGAATCCATATAGCTGCGCGTATAATTTTTAAGGTCGTTTCGTAACTGCGTTTTCTCAGAATAGAGTTGAATCAAATCCTGCGCCAACACATCCTTGACGAAGCCACGCTTGATGTTTTCAATCCCCTTTTTCGTCAGCCACGCTTGATTGGATTTGGAGTAAAGCATGATGTGGCAATGCGGATGATCCGGATGGTCATGGTAGGCGGCGAACCATTCCAGATCGTCGGCGGGAATTCTTAGCTTTGATGCGATGTTCGTCATCTGCGTCCGGATGGTCGGCATCCAAGTTGCGGCACTGTTGTAGCACAGCCGGTCGGCATCTTCACGCAAAAGAGAAACGACGGCAGTATAAACATTGCCGTCGAATCGATCAAGTTTCTCCATTTCGGTATACAGATGAATCTCTTTACCCTCATCGGAAAATAAACCGTGTGCGCCAAGTGTTTCCACCATCGGCCGCTCACCCATATAGGATAGAACCTTTGACATTTGTGGTAGCTTTTCCACGCCCTCACGCTTTGCCATATATTCCAGCAGGTGTCCGACCGATTTGGTTTTGTATCTGCCTTTTTGATATTTGATATTAAAAATTAACTGTGACATTTCAATACCTCCTGTTTGTCTTTTATCCGCAAGCCGTCCTGCGGCGGCGTAATGTCTGCCCATACGCGGCCGATAAACGGTCAACGAGGGCTGTGCTGGCTTCTGTGCGTGGGAACACACCTTCCTCTGAAACAACCGCCCCACAATCTGCCGTAAGGGCGCTGTGGAGCAGGTTGCTTAACCATTCCCGATTATTCAGGTGACGTGAGTGAAGTCCCCCCGCACACTTCTTGTGACGGAGTGACGGAAGCCGGGACACAGGGAGCTGTCTCGTTTTTACCGTCACTGCCGTCACCTTGCGAAACAACGCGTTCAATGATGATAAGCAATCTGTTTTAAGCAGATGGCTATGTAATTGCATGAATTAAAATAGAGCAAAAAAATAACCCCGATTTTCATCGGGGTTAAAACGAATTTGCTTGTTATAATGGTCACCTACTATATGATTAATTATCTTCATATTATATGATTCAGCATCTCTGTGTCATAAAAAGCATTCTAATAATAGTGAGCCCCAGAATTGTTGTGAATTTTCTGTGTGGCTCTTGAATTACACTGAAATGTGATTTTTATTCGAAATTTTAATATAATTGTGTGATTTAGCTTGATTTCTATAAAACAATTGCATATAATAAAAGTGTGATATTTTACGCTGAAACTATAATAATTATGTGATTATAAGTCTGAGAGGTGCTTTTATGGAACGATTGATATTAAACGACTTGTTGAAATGGAAAAACTCAAAATACCGCAAGCCGCTTATTTTAAAAGGTGTGCGGCAAGTCGGCAAGACTTGGATATTAAAAGAATTTGGCAAGCTTTATTACGATAATGTTGCCTATTTTAACTTTGATGAGCATAGTGAGTACAAACAGTTCTTTGAGACAACTAAAGATGTCGAACGAATTTTGCAAAACCTTATGCTTGCAAGCGGTCAAAAAATTATTAAAGAAAAAACGCTGATCGTTTTTGACGAAGTACAAGACTGTCCTAATGTTCTAAACGCAATGAAATATTTCTACGAGAACGCAAATGAATATCATGTTGTCTGTGCAGGCTCGCTTTTGGGTATTGCACTTGCTAAACCGTCTTCTTTTCCGGTGGGCATGGTAGACTTTTTGCAAATCAATCCCATGACTTTTAAAGAATTTCTTAAGGCAAATGGTGACGAAAACCTTGTAAAGTATATGAATTCTGTTAACACTATCGAGCCAATTCCCGATGCGTTTTTTAATCCACTTTATGAAAAGTTAAAAATGTATTATGTTACAGGAGGCATGCCAGAGCCGGTCAAAATGTGGACAGAAGAGCGTGATGTTGAAGCAATGCAGACAGCACTTTCAAATATTATTGGTGCATATGAACGCGATTTTGCTAAGCACCCAGATGTTAAAGAATTTCCGAAAATATCTTTGATATGGAAATCAATACCTTCACAACTAAGCCGAGAAAACAAGAAGTTTATTTATAAAGTTGCTAAAGAAGGCGCAAGAGCTAGAGAATACGAAGATGCGTTGCAGTGGGTTGTTGATGCGAACTTAGTTAGTAAAATCTACCGCAGCACCGCTCCGGGGTTGCCTATTTCTGCATATGATGATTTGGCGGCATTTAAGCTCTATCTTGTTGATGTGGGCTTGCTCCGCTGTTTGGCGATGCTTGCACCAACCGCATTTGGTGAGGGCAATAGGCTGTTTACCGAGTTCAAAGGATCACTCAGCGAGAACTATGTTTTACAGTCACTGCGTAATCAATTTGAAGCAACGCCACGCTATTGGGCTATAGATAATCCGCGTTATGAAGTTGATTTTCTTATTCAACGTGAAAATGATGTTATTCCTATTGAAGTGAAAGCTGAGGATAACATTGAAAGCAAGAGCTTGAAAAAGTTTAAGGATAAATACGGTGATAAGGTTAAACTTCGTGTGCGCTTTTCACTTAGCAATCTTAAACTTGATGATGATGTGCTCAATATTCCACTCTTTATGACTGATTATGCCGACGAACTGATTGGCATAGCACTTGAGAAATTAAAACTGTAATACCTACAATAAATTGAACAATTGTTTTCAAAAACTTTATCTAATTTAACGTAAGCAGTCTTAATTATAGAAACGGCTATATAAAACTAAAGTCGCTTGCTCTTTTTCTTCATTAAGAGCAAGCGACTTTAGCTAATTTTATCTTCCTATTATACTATGAGCATCTATGTGAGGGAGTAAAGCATGAATTACCTCAACTTTATAAAGGTATTTATTGATTTCATTACGATTTTGAGTGGCTGTAACAAGATTTAACAGGTTAGATAAATGAATGCTTTGGGTATGTATTTCCGTTTTGGGTGGACGGGAAAAGGCTTCCCTCGCCTCCACCAATTCTATCCTCAACAATCCCGCATTGGATGGAGGATACACGAAATATATAGCGGCAGAAAAGCTCACCTTCATGGTGGACTTTTTATATTACTTTCCTTCCATGAACCACCTCGGCGGATCGTAGAACAGGTATGTCTGCTTGCCGGCAATCATGCATGTGTACCGGGTACCTTGACCGCCTGCAGCAATGTACCTTGCTGGCAGCACCCTATGTCAAGAGATGGATAAAAAATAAGCCCACCCGAAGGTGAGCTGTTAATAAAGACTATTTATATATTCTATTATTAGTCACATAAACCCTGTGCAAATGCACTTAAGTTAGGTTTTGTAACTCTCAATGCTTCAAAATCACCTTCAAAATCTTTACCTTTAACCAACATTTTATATTCACAACAATCTGAGCATGTTTTATCACAGAAAGTTACTGTAAACGGTTCGCTAATTTCAACTTCGAATTTATTTTCTGATATCTCAAATTCCTTTAAATATTTCCAACTTCGAATACATTCTTTTTCGCCTTTACATAATCTTATTAACTCAAATTCTAATTCTACTTCTATTTCTTTATCACGGCAATCTTTAATCTCTGCTTCAAAATATATGAGGCATGAAAATTCAAATTTTATTAATGGTTTACATAAACAAGTAGTATCAACTAAAACATTATCCAAAATAAAGGATTGATCACATTTTACTTTTCCATGATCTATTTCAAAGAATGCATCCTGAGGATTACAACCACATTCTAGTAGAATACCTTTTGCTTTTGGATGCTTAGGCACATAACAACAATTATCTTTATCTTTATCATAATTATTCACATAATTATTTCTATTGTCAGTAGTATTTGTATTATAAAATTTATTATCACAATTATACATATATCAATACTCCCTTTTATTTTTATCGAGACTACTCTCCATACATTCTATTCATATCAATATAAATAGGTTAAAATAATAAAGCTCACCTTCGGGTGAGCTTAAATGCGGCGCTTTATAATTTTACATATGGGATGATATCATTGTCAATATCAAATGGAAAATTCTTTAATAAATTATATAAGCTTTTATTTAATAACTTTTTCTTAAAATCTAATATAGTAACTCCAGTTATTATATCAGAATCCATGTTTTTTAGCGTTATTATTCCATTATCATCTTCATCGTCATACGATCTTCTTCTATTACCAAAGCCAATATATAAAACATCATTACGGCTATCAAAGTCAATTTGCAATGCGTTTCTCATATTTAAGCTGCTCCTTATCAATACCACCAGTTATATTCTTGCTCAGAAAAGCTGTTTTAATGTCTCCAACTGCAATGTGTGGATTGGAAATTTCAACAATTACTTTTGTATAATAATCATTTCCGTATGTAGCATCAATAGACTTATGAAAATACACATCTCTGTCAGGTACTACACTTGCATATATGCAATCTGGATCTTTTATTGCTTTTTTTATTATCTCTAAATTATCTTCCATTTCAGGGTGATTAGTGCAGATATGTTTTATAAATGTATCTTCTTAACATACATCAATATATGAAAGAGGGCTTTTAAAAAGATTTAAAATCAGTCCCTATGCCTATTATAACTTTCTTTAAAAAATGGAAAGATATTTTAACACTTTGAAAAATGAGATTATCTATCAGCATAATTTTTATAATGATGATGAACTTGACTCGGCAATAGAAGAGTTTGCTTTTGTGTGGTATAACCATGTCAGACCACATTCCAACAATTACGGGTCGACTCTGTTCGAAGCTTGCTTCAATTCGAAAAATATTAGGGCAGACTGTTACAATTTTGCTTGATCAGCATACTATATGGAGAAGTAGAATATTAGAGTCTGTTCACACTAATTGACAAGCGTAATTAATTATGATATAATGCAGATATGGAGATAACAAAAGAACAATTTGAACGAATATCCCCATATCTGCCTCGCCAACGCGGAAATGTGAGCATAA